>Ga0105246_10000295_pt1 | contig 26140 bp, 13 predicted proteins | sample KBSM64metaG_FD_99694 | JGI IMG/M metagenome (GOLD analysis project Ga0105246, IMG submission 99694) | Miscanthus rhizosphere microbial communities from Kellogg Biological Station, Michigan, USA - KBS M6-4 metaG | ecosystem: Host-associated > Plants > Roots > Rhizosphere > Soil | place... | reverse complement strand
GCTGTGTTTGCAATAACGAGCACCTTGCCTTGATACATATCCAGCGGCACTTCCTGATTTGCGGTGGTTACCGCCTTGTACGAATATACGGACATTGCTAATTCCTCCTATGAGATCGTAATACACCAATTATAAACGTGTTCAAGTATGAACTTCAAATTTACCGGGAAGCCACAATCGCCTCATATCGAGTTTGCCGCTCGGATTTGCTCAGTTTGGGACAGGTGTAACAATAATCTTGACCCCCATCCACCTTATAATATAGGCAACATGTTGACTTCAATAAAATCTTCTCTCCCGATTGATACGGACTGTCGATCTCTACCGGCTTGAATTTCAACAGATTTTTACGCAATCCCAGAACTTCCGGTGGCATCGTTATCACATGCTCATACCCCCGAATAACAGCTTCTCCCTCCTGTTCTGTAATATCCATCTGTACAGCGAGCGTCTTGAACCATCTTAGGATCGATGCAAACTGTGCCCACATCTGACCTGTATTCGCTCCGCCAGCCAGTGCCACCCCTTCAATTAAAGGCCGAAGCTGTTCTCCGTAATAAGCCGTGAGCATCACCTGACGCTTAGATATAGAAGCTACGGCTGAGTCAGGATCGTCGTTAACGGGTGGCGCGGGATGAGCCTGTTCAGTGTTATCTAACAGTTGAAAATGAAATGCGGGATATCCGTCCCGAAGAGTGAGTTGTAATCGGATATTATCCAGAGAAATATCCAGCAGCTTGTCACACATCGCGTTTAGATAATGTATCCCCAGAAGCAAACCACGAATAGAATGCATGAAATACACCGCTGCAGTTTGCAAGCTGTCTGCACGCAAATGTTCATTGTATGCTGTTAGCATATCTTTTGCCTGCTCCGCGTCTCTTAACGAAGCCAGAGGTGTATCGTAAACAGAGTTCGAAACGGGATTCGCCGAAATACGTGCATATTGTTCAAGCCAGGTATAATTGATAGCACTCATGAATGAAAACCTCCTGTGAATGCGAATGAGCCGCGTGCTAACAGCGCACAGCGGCTTCATTTCTATAATTTAGGATCGTACATCCGATCCAACTCGTTTATTTTAACTACCTGTTGCTTGCACACGATGTTCCGTACGGCCTGCCGCATGAACCATCGCACTGTTCACAACTTTGGTTTCAGGAGCAATTGGTCTTGGACGTTCCCCAGCGAGTGCATATGGCAAGCAAAGAGGTACATTGGAGCGCGGGTCCATAACGATGTCAGCTTCGATGTTAAATACCTCACGCAGTACATCTGAGGTCATCACTTCTACCGGTGAACCTTCCGCAATGGCTTTACCTTGCTTGATCCCAATCATGTGCTGAGCATAACGAGATGCATGGTTCAGGTCATGGACAACCATTACAATGGTACGATTAGCCGTTGCATTCAGATGCTCCAGCAATTGCAATACTTCAAGCTGATGAGCCATATCGAGGAAGGTTGTCGGCTCGTCCAGGAACAGAATATCGGTTTCCTGTGCGAGTGCCATGGCAATCCAGGCACGTTGACGTTGTCCACCGGACAACTGATCGATTGGACGGTCATGGAATTCTACCATACCGGTCACTTCGATCGCCCACTCAATCATGCGTTTATCTTCTGCACGCATGGAACCGAACCCTTTTTGATAAGGAAAACGGCCATAAGAAACCAGTTCTGTAACGGTTAGCCCTTCCGGTGCTGTAGGATTCTGAGGCAGTATCGCAAGCTGCTTGGCAACTTCACGCGTGGACTGCTTATGGATGGACTTGCCGTCGAGTAACACGCTGCCTGCCTTTGGAGACATAATGCGTGCCATCGTTTTCAGGATTGTTGATTTCCCCGAACCGTTGGCTCCCACAAGTGCGGTAATTTTCCCTTGGGGAATCTGAATGTTCAGATCCTCAACTATCAGTCTTTCCTCATAAGCGATATCCAGCTTGGACGTCTCCAGACGAAACATGCGATCATCCCTCTCTCATTAATCCCGGTATGTATTCCGGCTATAGTAACGACAACGAAATTAAATTCTGATTCGGTATTTCTGAATTTTACGGGCGCTTCGATCTTCTAAACTAAACAATTAAATCTGCTACACTAAAGATACTGATAATCATTATCACTTGTCAACCGAAAATCGCAATTATTTTGATGGTATAAGGCTTTTTTTGCTCGAATTCAGCATCTCTACGACAGTTCTGACACCTATTATATGAGATCATTTCTCAGTGATTCCGTGCCATTTTTCACTGTTCGCCTAATTCCCTTAATTTGAATCAATCCATTTATGTCTAATTTGTGAACAAAAAAACTCATAAGCACACTTCATCTGGAAACGATAATTATTACGTAAAAAAAAAGATGATCCTGAAACCTCCGTTTCAGAATCATCCCTCAAATCTCACTTTATAGTTCCTTCGCTATTCCGATTTACATTGTACTTTATACAAATATATTACTTGATTTTTGCTTCAATCAACTTGGCTTCTGCATCAGATTAATCGTGATCTCCGCACCCTTGGCGCCCTGCTGGATGCTCACAATATGCTCGGGATTGATATTGTCCGGGATCGAGATCTGCAAGCCATAAGGGTACAAGCGATCTGCTTCTGCCTCAGTCAATTGTTTTGGAGTGTCAGTGTTATTCTGGCCCTCTGGCGAAGCAGCATCGGCTGAATTTTCACCTGATTTATCTTGGCTTTGCGCCGGTGATTCATTGGTTGTGCCGGTTGACGCGTTGTCAACTTCGGATGCAGCATCCTTATCCGCATCACTCGTTGAAGTATCTGGCTGCTCCTTCGAGGAATCAACTTGTTTCGTTGTTGTCTCGTCTGTTACGCCAGTCGTTGAATCAGCAGATCCTTGACCTGTACTTGTACCTGCATTTTCACCTTTGCCTTTGCCTGCATCTGTATCTGTCCCGGTGCCTTCAACACCATCCAGGCTTTCCCACTGGTCTGTAACCTCCAGCTCCTTTGTGCTTCCGTCATCCATACGCAGCTGGAGGTTGCCTTTTTCAAAAGGAATTCCGCCCGTTTCGCTGCGAAAGCGGAGGACTAATCGGGCTGGTGATTCAGCCCCTTCTTGCTTGTTCGCTCCCACAATGTAAGCAATATAGTCTGCTGGCTCTGCTTCGGGATCAACTGCAGCAACCGGTTCCCGATCTATTGGTGGCTGTGCCTGTGGTTCAGATGAATTGTTCATCAGAGCATACGTACCACCTGCAATACCTAGAATCAGAAACAGTAGTAACAACCCTAGCCAACGCTTTTTCTTACGTCCAGTTAACATGCGCATGAGCGGAGAGGCAAGTTCTGCTTTGGCACGGTCATAGACCGGTTTCAGGGCCTTTCCTGCTTTTGCATAATACGGCTTAAAAACAGATTTGGATCGAAATGCTTCTCGATCATGAGTTTTAAAATACAAGATGATAGCATCAGCATAACCTTTATGCGCATTGGGACCACGAACAAACATCCGCTGCGTGCCAGACCATTCGAAAAAGGAATAGATTGCTTCGGGGTTCCCTGTATGGCTTCTCACAAACTCGATCAGACCCGAATAATCGAGACGGTTGCTGCCACTTCCTCCGCGATAGAATGCCAGTGACAGAGCCTCATACGCTGTCGCTCCGGGCTGATTCCGCAGCTCTGTAGCGAGCCAACGCCGGGTCCAGCGCTGAAGCTCATCCCGCTCTGCAAGGGAGAGGGATTCCATCCCTTCCTCCGCATTCCCCTCACCGCTAAGCCACGCTTTGGCCGCAAGCATCATATTGGTCCTTGCAGCAACATCAGAGCCCTGACGTGCCGCCCAGTCCCTAACCTCTTGCTCATGCTGCAAAATATCGATCTGCAGGAGCTGTTCCCGATTCACTCGTTCCAGATCCAGATCCTGGATCATAAACAGGTTGATGACATAAGCAAGCTTGTCAGCCAGCTTGGTCAGAGCCTCCTGATATGCGGCCTGTTGTCCACCAAGGGCTGGAGCAGTTGGCTTGCCAGTAGAATGCATATTCGCATCCTGCTGTCCTGAATGGGCAGTAAACTCCGATTGACCGATATATCCTGTAATCTCCGGTTCCAGCGTACCGTTCCCCGTGATCCGATCTAGAACGCTAACCTTCTGAAGAGCTTCATTCGCAGATTCCACCGGGCCTGGTGCTGAACACAGCCTTTCTCGCAACTCGGCACAAGACCGTTCCAGCAAAAAAGCAGATTGAATCGCAGACGGATGAGCCGTAACCCATCGCTGGATAAGCTCAATTACACCCGCGGCCGTTTCGGTACGTTTCAGCTGACTATCTAGATACGGCTCAAATAAAAGCTTGGTTAAAGACGCATTGCCCAGCACTTTATCGAAGAACGCCTGATTCAGCTGACCATCCCGATCCAAAATGGCATATAGCTCCTGTACAGCCCGCATCCGTTTCTGTGCACGCGCATTGTTCACAGCGTAGATAAAATAATCCACAATCCGGGCTTTCACTACAGGTGCAGCAACCCGGAAATACTCGCCGATACGGGAGGCCACCGCCTCTTCGGGTACATTTTCCCGCCGCACACTGTCCAGCTCCCGGCTGAGCAAGGTCAAGAACAATTCGTTCAGACGTGAACGCTGCTGCAATCCGTCTTCCGGCTTCAGATACGTCAGCAAGCCGCTCAAGACGTCGCTTTTATTATTCAAATATAAATCTTCTACGCCCTGTTCAAGGCTATAAAATACAGATAGCTCCCCATAGGCTTCGATGGAAAGGTCCCGTCCAGGCTCCATACCTGCAAGCATCTCATCGGCAAATCCATAGAACTCGGCAGACCTTGACGGATCCTGCATCAAAAACCAGGCAAATTCCGTATAAGGAAGCTTCGCTACAGAAGCGTCCGCGTGGGTGACACGTCCAGAAACGAGATCAAAGGTAAAATCCTTCTCCGTATTCCGATCCTTGGGACGCAGCGTACCACGCTCCACAAACTGCACATGAATACCTTTCTTCGCCTGCGGTTCCTTGGCAAATGTCATAAAACCAAGTTGCCGCCGGAATGCATATGGCAATGCCTTGTACAGCAGACGCAGCAGTGCCTTGGCACCTGCCGTCACTTCCTCCGCTGGCACATCAAGCGCTATGTATACTTTGCGACGGGCAGCTACAGATTGCATCACGGCATAGAGCATACGCTTGAAGAGTGTCTCGTCCATCTTCAGAGCGCTTAAAATCTGGCTCGGTGAAGCGTCTGGTGCGAAGCTGCCGCCATGTAGTCCAGTTCCATGACCTGCACCCTCTCCCGACGCTACAGGCAACGCTGTCAGCGCAGGCAGCTCTGTGCCCTGCTCAATATCATACGAAGTCGCGAACGCGTTATCCAGCCAGTCGCCACGTTTCATATACTCTTCCGAGCTTGCGGGAGACAGGACATAATTGTGAGCAAAAAAAGCGCTGCGCAGGCCGGTAAAGTCCGCAGCCTGGTACACATTTTGCCCCAGAATAGTCTCGCCGTTCTCCAGATGCAGCAAGTGCATGGATGCTGGGAACTTACTCTCGTCCTTCTCACTCCGGCCTGTCAGCTCCGCAGGAGCGTCATAGACACAGTAAGGATGAAGTACTTTTTTGATAAAAGAAGGGTCGAGTCCCGGTGATGCAGCCACCGTGTCGAATCCCTCCGTTGTCCGGAATACCCCGCGCCGCTCTCTTGTGTACATCTGCTGTTCAATGGGCGGAGTGTTGGAAGAACGCATCATCCCACTCTCCCCTCAATGTACTTGAGTTTGTACAACAACCATAGGAAAGGCTCGTCCACACGGATGGGACTTACCACGCCCTGAATTTTCATGTCCACTGGATTGCTGCCCAGCGCAGATACAGCGAAATAAGCGGTGTCCTTGAAGTACACATCCATTGTGCCTTTGAAAGGACGATCCACTTTCTCAATAAAACGGCGAATCTCCCCATCAATATTCTCAAACTCGGTCAGATCGAACCAATCGCGGTGCACCATATTGCGGAACACATTGCTGTTGGATTTGATGTAATCTCCCTCTTCGTCCTTGAGGGAATGCAGCATGTCACTTTTGGTGAGCACGACAGCGGTTGGAATATTGGTCTTGGCTTTGTCCTGATAGGCGATAAAGTCACCAAAAAGGGTCAGCACCACGTCACGCGGCTCATCGTATTTCGGCGTCCATTCACCCGGTTCGTTGCCCAGGTTAATGCGGATTTTGTCCCGGATCGAACGAATCTGCAGCGGGTCTACCATAAACAGAATACCTGCCGAGTTTTTGATATGCTGTCCATGCAAGCCCAGATAATCCTGCTCCACCATACCCTCGCCTGCCACATCAAAAAACACCAGGGTCAGCGGCGCTTTATCCTCGTCCTTGAACACAAATTGAAAAATAAATGGTTCCTGCAGCTTTTCCTTCTGGGTAGAATCCAACAAGTCGCCTCGTTCGAACAATGGTTCTTCATAATCCGCGCGGAAACGGCGGCTGATCTCTGCGTTGAGCGGCATACAGGCGGCATCAAAATGATCAGCCGTATAATGCTGCAACGTATGAATCAATGAAGTCATGTAAACGGATTTCCCGACCTGGGACGCACCAATAATCGAAATAATATTGCTTGGTGCCTTACCAGCCGTTACAGGCAACTCGTTATGACAATGCGGGCACAGACGGCGGCGTGTCATGACACCGTAGCGATCATTGAGTCCCATGACAATGTTATCTGAATAGATCCGATGTTCCTCGGGCACATCATGCGGAGCCAGTACAGCTTCCATATCAAACACCGTATCCAGCCCAAAGCGCTCCCGATATTTGTTCAGCTTGGCATCTTCTCCGAGCGCATAGTCCTCGTCATCGTCACGATGGTGCGCCGCACGGAACACGACCTCTTCGGGTGAAAATTTGCTAAAACAGTACGGACATACAATGTCGTAAAACAGCGGTCGTTCCTCCGGCTGCTGTCTCTTCAAAAACCGGCTAAAGAAACTCATAGCCACTCCCCTCCCCGTGTATATAAAAATTCAACTTCAGTCGTCATGTGTGTTCAATCTGATATCAGCCGATAAGCGGCTCCATATAGGGGATCGTCCGTGAAGAACAACCTTACATAGTCGTCTTTGGCGACTTCCACAGGTGGCATCTCATTTTTTCCTGCTGCAAAATCACTCACAAACGGATACACAGTACCATCATCCTTATTTAGTGGAACGCCACCCTGCTTGCGAACATAACAAAGGGCTTCTTTAGGTACAGGTACCTCGGCAGTCACGGTGATAAACACCGTCTTGCGTTTCTGAAAAAAGCCGCTCTTGTAACGAATGGCAAAGCGGATATCCGCCTTGCCTGCACTCGCAATACCTTGATTATCTCCATCCTGCTGACGAATCAGCACAGGACCGTCTTCCTGCATCAGGCATGCATACACCGTGTACTGGATCGCACCAAAACCGGTGATTCGATCCGGATACCCGTTATTTGCCTTGTATTCTTCACGCGTATACAGCTTCAGCTTACCCTGTGTCGATCCATCACCACGGTAACTGTAGTCAACATCGCCCATACGCCCTTCGTCCATACGATCAGCATTCATCCGATTGAGCTCCAGTCGTTCCACGTATACCGCTTCAAGCTGCTCCGGCCAGAGCCAGCGAAGTGTGCAACGACCTTCGTCCACCGCGAGCGTCAACTTTCGAATCCGGGGAGCCGAAGGATCTGCATCTGCACCTATAAACCGCATATTCCATTGACCTCCCCGATGTTAAAATCCTTTGCTGCGTGTATCTCTTGGCCGCTTACCGAATCCTTCCGCAGAAGGAGTTCCACTGCCAGCATCCCGGCGTCCTTTACTTTTACGTGGTGTGTTCTCTTTGATCGGAACAATCCAGGAGAAGAGGGTTAGTACACCCGACAGGATCAGCATCGCTCCCAATCGAACGAAAGCATCGCCTGTATTCGAACCGTTCAATCCCCATTCCAGTAACAGTCCAGCCAGCAATCCTGATACTGCACCGCCTACACCAAAGCTGAGAGCCAGATGACGGTTATCAAACACAAGTCCTAGGGATACGCCAAGCGCCACACCAATTAATAGCAAGGCAACGACGCGGAAAATAGCCAAATACATGCTGTGCTCCATCGCACCGGTACGCTCCGTCACCAAAGTACGTTCATCAATCGTATCGTAAATCTTCTGGAACGCGACATTCAGCCCGCCTGCGTCTGGCACATCATAGTACATCCCGCCAGTTTGCTGAGCAATATTTTTGAGCAAATCCGTGCCAGAAGGGTCTACAAGGCTCAAGCCAACGGTATGGATAGCCACCTGTTCTTGTACATACTGCGGCAAAATAGCTGAGATATCGGCGTCACTAAATCCGTCAGATAATAGAATAACGACTGTTCCCCGTTTCGGGTCCTGTTTGCCTTTAATCAGCTCCATGCCTTCTCGCAGTACCGTATCAAAATTAGTGCCACCCGACGTCGTGACGATGCTGTCGATTTTGCTGTTCACTTCATTTTTTGCTGCCTCGCTGTCTACGGAAATGAACGGCTGCAACAGTTGTGGCTGATCATGAAACGTAATCACTGCGACCTGTTTGTCACTTTCCATCTGATTAATCAAGGTCTTGGCAGCTTCAAACCGTCCGTTATTCGGGTCTGTATCATTCATGCTACCCGAGTTGTCGATCATTAATATGATGTCCTTGACCTGTTTGGCCCCGCCCGGATTGATCTGATAGAGCAATTGCAATCCCAACCCTACAACCAGCAGCAGTGCTAACGTTGCCGGTACCAACAGCTTCCAAGATAAACTGAGATATCTAAGCTTCCACGAAGCGCCATTCAGACGCGGTGAGATCATCTCCGCCAGCAGGCAGAACAGTCCTACACTAAGCGTCAGTACACCGAAGTATAACCCCATCAGCAGCAGGCGGGGCATCTCTCCAAGCCACTGATGCAGCATGATTTCTCCTGCCGCAAAACCCACTGCTCCGCCAATCAGGCTGAACAGCACCAGGAGAAGATTGATTTTTCGCTGCATGTCTGCATGCATCCTTTCTCAAAACCCGCCAGGAGCGGGCTGACTTAATACCCTTACCTCTACACTCCCTTAACAGAATGCCCTTCCAAACGTGCATTGTGCTTTATTATCTTTCAGTCAGCTACCGAAGCGGAGACAGTTTCTCTTCCAGCTCCGCAGGATGAAGCTCATAGCCGTTCTCTGTGTACGATTCGTAGTACACCTTGCCGTTACGGTACACCATGAGATCCTCCAGATGGAAACCACCCATCAGATTAAGCTTCTCCACCCCGCTGCTACGTTCCTCATATACCACACCTAGCTTGTAGATTCGTGAGGTTTCCTCGGCATGTGCCGCGTAGTCCATAAAAGCACTGTCATGATCGCCAAAAAAGTACTTTTCTTCATACCGATGCTCCTGTGTATAGTCGAACACCCGGATCCGGACAACCGCCTGATCTTCCAATGTACGATACAGTCTGCGGAATAGATCATCCCGCGTCAGTACATCCCGGTCCCGATACGTAATTGTGACATTAGCCCGCTGCAACAGTTCCTCTTCGAATGGCAATCGCAGTGGTTCCGCGGCGAGCAGCAAGGCACGGCAAACTTCCATTAAACGTGCAAGCAAACGTTCACTGCCTTCGGTAGCAAGCTGGTTCATGTCTCCCATATGTCGATCTTCGAACCATACATCCCGCCCCCGCCTCGCCTCCAGGTCGGTGATCAGTTCTTCAGCCACTCTTCCATAATACTCCATCACGTTCTGACCGATGTATTCATCCGCAGCAGCGATACTATCTTCCGCTGCTCCGCGCAATGTGCGTTCCAATGCTTCCAGTGAAGCCGTAACCTGGCGGCTGTAGCGGTGTAACTCTTCCATTTCCGTATCATAGATCCGAAGCAGATGCAGTTCATTTTCAAGCCGCAGCAGGTCTACCTTGGGTTCGTATACTCGTTCAAGCAAACAATCGATTAGATTGCGCACGTTCTGCTTGTCGCGGAAGAGGGCACGTTTGATCGGTTGATCCTCTACCCGTTCCTGCTGACGCTGTTCCAGTAACGCCCGTGCCGATTCGAGTTGCATCGATTTGTCACGAATCAGCGCGAGTAGCGCTTCACGCACGCTACCGGGCTCACCATCACTCCAGGCAACCCATTGAAAGTACCCCACCTCAGGGTGCTCCATATGGGACTGCTCAGCCTGACGGCGAAGCGACCCGCTGGAACTGCGTTCACGCACACGCTCCTGCACCGGACGAACCACATTCTCACGGAAGTAGGCTTCTGCCCCTTCTCCATAAAGCGCTCGCTCTGCTTCCCGTAAGGAGAGCGGCTTAAGCTCAGCGAAGCTGCGACTATGCGTCATGATGCCGCTCATTCCGCTAACCAAATCTTCGCTTGGCAGCAGACCCTCCACCTTGCGTTCTACCGAAGAAACATCCAGTCCGAAAAAGGCCATTTTGTCCTTGATGCTCCAGTCTGGCTCCTGTTGCATCCGGCTGAGTAGATAACGGTACAGATGGTACAACACAGTCAGCGCAATCGGTTTGTTCGGCCGCCTGATCTCGGCAAAACCCGCACTGGCATACCCATGCTGATCCGAGGTAGTACGGATATTATTTTTAAACGACGTATTATTGTAGCTATTCGCGCCTGTGCTGGCGATCGCAGCCCGGTCTTCATAGTTCTCCTCCTGCTTCCGGTTCTTCAGCAGACAGATGCGGCAGATGATCTCGGCATTTTCGATCCATCCGCCTGGTACACCGGTGCCACGTTCGTTTTTATCCGAAAGTACGTAAACCAGATCGAACAAAGGCGCTGCAGGATGAGTTACAGGAATGGATATTCCGTCCTCCGTCACGAGCAGATTGCCGCTGAACTTGTAATCCAACGATTGCATGTAATCGAGCTCCCGCAGAAAAGCAAGTCCTGCAGCGCTGGCATATCCGAAGGAATCAACCTGCTCCATCTCGCTAACCAGCACATGCAGATCCGTCTGTACCGACTTGAAAGACTGTGCCAAGATAGTCTCGGCCAGCTTCGTAATCTCCGGCAGCAGTACATTCAGCGGATCATCCGCCCTTGTAATGACGGTTACGTAAATTCGATCAAAGGACGAATACAGACGTCCATAGTCAGCAATACGGTTGCTTACCCGCCGCATCATTCGATTTAATCCAAAAAGCGCCGCTGCCGACTCGTGAAAGTTACGGTGTACATCCTTGCGAAGCGTTTTGGAAGAACGCTGCTGTGAATGCGAGGTGGGCGAGGTGGAGAGTGGTAAACGGTGGTATGTGACCTGAGCGTTTTCATGTGACGACGCGGCCCCATAACCTAATCTTGCTTTCTCCTGATCGGATTCATCCCTATTCACAGATGCATCGTCTGTCCCAATGTGCACGTAGACCACACCGTCTTCGTTATCCCACTTCAACTGATTAATATCATGCACAGCGGACACCGCTGGTTTCACCAGGTCACCGACAAAAAGGAACAGGGCCGGGTAATGGATGCTACTGCGTCCATCCCCTTGGCTGCCCTGACGTTCCTGCTCTGTAGCGTAACGGGCAGCATACTTCTGAAGCTCACGCTTAAGTACGTGCTGCATCCCGTTTTCTTTTTGCTGCATATTACTTGGTACATTCATACCATCAGCCACCTTATTTCAGCCTTCTGCGAATATCGTTCAGCTTCGACGACATCGTTCTGTAGAACTGGTAGATGTCTTCTCCGTTCGCGAGTTCTACCCGCTCGTACTCCAGACGATCACGCGATTCCATAAACAGTGCAGCCAGATCATCCAGCTTGCTCAGCAGTGGTGTAATATCCTCGGAAGCCGTCAGATCAGTATCACGGCGGGAGGCTTTACGCAGCAATGTGCTACGGTCCTTCTCGGACAGGCCGCGGAAGTTTCCAAACACTTCGTACTCGGCGAAATTGCGGCTCTTCATCAGGTTGGCAAATGGCTCCCATGCATCTTCCTCCGGATCACGGTCGTAGACGTACAACGCACCCTTTTTGACAATCGTATCGGTATAGAGTGCTTCGATAAAGCGGTCATACCACTGCTCTTCGTCTTGGTACTGAGCAAGGATGCCTTCAAGTTCAGTCACTTTGGCGGTGATGGCATTCATCTTCGCCAGTTCCTCACGTACCCGCGCGATGAGCTGCGGAGAGCGTACCAGGTTTTCTTTGGCCATATCTTCATTAATACTTCCGAAAATATCCTTCACATTCACCCGCGGCAACCCCTCGGATTGCAGACGTTTCAGTTCAAGGACAGCCCGTTTCACTTCACCCAGATTCGGCGCGTTCGATGTGAGACGCATGTCGTAAGCAGCCAGCTTGGCAGATAAGTCAAACGGTTCCGTTGTGACAATCGCATAGCGGTTACTTGTATTTTCATCCTCCGATTTGGCAGTGACAATGTTATAGCCGAGCGCTTGCTCGAATTCACTGCGAACCCTTGCGTTATACTGCTTCACGCGGGCATTCTCGTACACATCTCCCCATGATTTTTCCGGGATTGGGGATGGCAGGTACGTCCAGTTATTTTTCTCCGTTTGCACCAGATGGCGTCCAATACCCTCTTTGTCCAAAATCGTGCGTTCGTAGCTCTCTTCATAGACTTTAAGAGGTGTATACACAAAGAGCGGTACCCCGTTGCGGGTATTCAGCCAGAAAATCCGGTTCCGTACTTCACTCTCTTTAACGGTAAAGTGCGATTTACCCACAGCATTGTTCTGGTAGTTGCGATTTCCTTTCAGGATACCCGGAGCCTGTGCTGGCACGGACACAAATCCCCACGAAGGAAAGTGCAGACTGCCTGTGCTGTTGCTCAGATTAAACACCGGCACGGCCTCGTCATCCAGCTTGCCTGCAATGAAACGTTCCACGAATTTTTCAACAGACTCGTCTTTTCCGTATTTGATCACCAGGAAATCTTCCATGGAGCGGGTAATGAGGTCACCGAATTTTTCACTCAGAAAATCAGAGATGGAGCTGACAATATCAATCTCATTTTCCTTCACCCACTGGCTGGAATTCTCCAGCAGCTCACGCGAGAAGTCGCGGATCAGATCGTCCGTATCGCGTTTGTCCAGCAACCCGTCCACCACACTCACGATATCCGGTACACTTACCACGTTCCAATAATATGTTTTGTTGCCTTTGTGATCGGTTTGCTCTTCGCCGCGTGTCAGCAGATCGCCGTTCTTGGCAAAGATGGAGCTGAGTGCATTCAGCGTCTCGGAAAATACGTTATAAATGCGGCTGTTCTCTTGATTCAGCAGTTCATACAAATCTTCATAGAACTCGATCATCTGGTCGTTGCGTTCCACATCGGCATGCAGCCAGTATTCATGAATTTTTGCTTCAATATAAGCATTCTTTTTCTTCTCTTTGGAGACAAAAGCACTCTTCGCATCGCCAAGCTTCTCTTCGGATTGCTCCTGAGCCGCTTCAATATCACGCGGGATGCGGAACGCATTTTCGCGCAGCGTTTCGATGTACGACTGAATCATTTTCAGTACACAGAATCCTTTTTCGGTATAAATCAAACGAGAGACATAGAACGGCCCCTGTTCAGGATGCAAAAACATACGCCGGATCTGCTCGGTAAACTGACCCGCGATCTCACCCGGAAGCTGTTTCTTCGCCTTGATATATTCCTCACGGGCACGTGCCAGGAAATTCTGTTCCAGCTCCGTATCCATGTTGACGACCTGGGATTTCACCACGTTGCCATAGGATAGACGTTCGCTGTTCTGGTAACCCGGTAGCGGTTCAGGTACGCGCGATTCGAAGGATTTAACTACACTTTCGAGATCAATCCCCAGCTTACGGGCGAACTTCTCGGTATCCTCCTGATTGGGTGCTTTGGAGAACATCGTGCTCATCTTGTCGAACATCCGGTATGCCAAATATGTTGTCATCTCTTCAATCGGCAGTACAGCGGAAGATGCACCGATGATGTTGTAGTCATAGTTGGCCGGGTACACTTTGTTCATCTGTGCGATGTTGGTGCGAATGTTACTGATGTAGTCATGGATCGCGAATTCCTCACCAGACTGCTTCTCTTCACTGGAGATAAAGTTGGTGATGTTCTCTGCCGTAACGTTCATGCAATAGTCGTAGGCATTCTCCAATAACTTGCCTTCCGTATTCGTCGCCGAGATCAGATGACACAGGTTAAATGGCGGCAGTGGTGAGTTCACGGCCAAAATGTTACCGTACTTCTGTGTAAACCGCTCACCGCGGCTGTCCACGTTCATCCAGTAATCCAGCTCTTTGAGCGCTGCATATCCGTTCTTGCGAATATACTCGCGTGTATGCTCGCTCAGGCTTTTGTTGGACAGGTTCACGTCTGGCGTGAACAGATAACCGAGTGTATTGACGCGGTCAATCCCGGCAGAGCCGTGATCCCGCTCGATGATGCCGCGCACAATATAGGAAATATCGAGGAAGCATCCGCTACCTGTACCACCGGACAATCCGGTGAGCAGGAATACCATCAGTTTTTTGTTCGTGCCCACGGATAACGTTTTGATCTTTTTATCGATCGCCTGTACCACTTGATTGATCTTTGTAAACAGAAGCAAACGTCCAGCCTGACGCACTCCTGCGGCTCCGTTCATGCCATCCGTGATGCTCAGTTCAGGGGACAGCCAATCCGTGATATACGGCTCCAGTACGCTGCGATTCTGCAATAGGCCGCCAATCTCGGCATTGGATAACAGTACAAACTCGTTGATCGGATCCAGTCCGATGCCTCTGTATTTCTTCGCACGATCCTGTTCGTTCGTCTCAAAAGCAAGAAATTCAACATTGTCCGGCTTCTCCATCTTTTTCTTGGACACCGGGTCTTGCGGCAGCTTGAAGCGGCGATTAATCTGATATTTCAGACGCAACAGCGCGTCAATTCCCGTTCCGCCCAGACCGATAATCAGAATCGGGTTATCAATCGTATCGACTCTGATTTTCTCACTGACGATCCCTCCGCCCAGTGATACATCCAGTTGCTGAATATGTTCTCTCACGATCGGTTTCATTCAATATCCTCCCTTAATAAACCAGTTGGGTACAACTCATTACACTCGCCACTCCAATGACAGAGTTACCTGAAGGGTCGCTGTTATCCCCAGATTTTCTTGATTCCCTTTTCTAAAAGGAAAAATCTGGTGATAAAGGCGCACGCTCCGCTTCTTCAGGTTTTCTCTGTCCTCTCCGTTAACGTGTAAACAATTAGCCCAACTTATATTGGTATCCCTTTAAATCAAATCATGCATTTAAAACAAATTATCAATTTAAACCAATAAACCGAACAATCATGTTACACCAAATACTCAATCAAAATCGTTTTATCCGCCTGTTGCAGCGGGATGCTCAGTCGATCACCGTTCTTCAGTTCAACGCCTGAGCTTGCATCCACCGCACGGCCGGATTTCTCCAGCGTTCCCCCTGCGGTATTGCGGATCATTAGTCGGTCTCCACTGCCAGGGGTGAAAATATATTTCTCTGTTTCCTTCAGTTCAGGGTCAAGCTGCAACAATTGATGCAAATGGAACTTGCCCCGGAAGGATGCCAGCTTTTTGTATTGCGGATAAGACTTGTCTCCGGTGTTCTCATCCCGAATCTCTACGATGATCTGACCGACAAAGCCGCGATTTTTACGTTTCAGCCAGCCCATCAGAAACCAGCCGCACGCCGCCACCACGATCAGGGCAATTACACCTAGGATGACAGGCAACCAAGGGAAAGGCTTGTCATTCGCAGCAGCTGGTGTCGTCGGCTGTGCCTGACTTCCACCTGCGCCCCCTGCATTAATGATGATCGGTGCACTCTCACGGTAAAAGCTATCTTCCTCTGCACGTATGACCAGTTCATAGTTGTGATTGTCCGGCACTTCAAAGGTTCCGGCAAAACCGGTACCCGTGTTCTTAAGCGGTTGCTCTTCACTCTTGCCTGTGTCCTTGTCATTCACAACCAGGGTGGCCTTCATATCCGCGTATAGATCCTTATCTTGTAGCGGCTGACCGCCATTTTCCAGCCTCGCTGACAGGTCGATCTTGTCGCCCTTCGTATAGGACTTGGTCTTAATTGGGTCCGCAACGAGTTGAAGATCATAGTTAAACAGCAGGTTGATATCAATGCTGTCTTTGGGAGCCCCTTTTACCCGAAGTTTCCAGTCGCCCTCCTGAGGTTTCAGCAGTTTTACGAGTGAATAACTTTTGGAAGTGGACAGCTTGGCCTCTTTCGAATTCAGGTTCACGTTTTTGCCTGAAGGATCGGTTAACTGTATTTGTACCGGCTTCGAGGACATGATGGAAATATTGGCTTCCAGCACGCTGTCATTCGGCACACTCACGGTAACTTCCTGATAACTGCCGTTTCCGGTTATAGAAGGCAGCTTTACAACATTCAGCTTGGCATGATCGGCGAAAATTTCACTTAGAATCTGTGGCAGATCATCCGGTGTATCGGTAATAAACGACTTGCCTCCCGTTTGTTTGGCGAGGTCTGCAAGTGCATTTTTGTTCAGCTTGCCATCTGCGTTAAGTCCGATGGTGTAGACTGGAATGCCTTTCGCTTGCGCATCCTTAACGGCTTTCGCCAGATCCGCATCCGACTCGGCCTGGGTGCGTCCTTTGCTTTTGTTAAAATCGTTATTGCCATCCGCCAGCAGTACGATCATGGGCGAGTGTGATGTGTCAGCCCCATGGTTCAAAATATTCACAGCCTCCGCAACACCAACGGAAATATCCGTGTAAGGGCCTCTGCCAAGCTGGTCGATAAAGTCTTTCAGATTGCTTTTATCTGCGTCAGACTGAATCTCGAGCATAGCCTTCTCTCGCTCTACCTGATCGGTGTAGGCGACAATACCTACTTTATCACCGACGGTTGGCAGCATATCTATAAACATTTTCATCGCTTCATTACTGATCTTGTCACGATCACTTGTATTCATCGAGTTGCTGACATCAGCTACAAGCACCGCGTCAATTCCACTCGTCTGTGCCTGAGCGGCTTCCGCTTGGGGGAGCAGTGCCGAAGGCAGCAGCAGGGTTAGTAATGCCAGCAGAACCATGGTTCCGCTGAGCCAGCGTTTTTTGTGTATCCGCAGCATGGGCTGTACTCCTTCACGTTTGAGATTAAAATGGGAATAGTTTATTATAGGCGTCAAGCCTTAAGGAAATCTTAACAGTCTGCTAATAAAATCTGAAAAGCACCCCTATTCTGAGTTACAGTTTTGTAATGTCTGACAAAAATCGACGATTTTAGGGCTTTGGTTGGAACAATAATTCCAACTATGGAAATATGATATAGTTATTGCCAGCAAACTGCAATATAACAGTGCTTGATTCTCAAGCCATAGAAAGGGACGGAATTATGGTTACATACGTATGCCTCGCCATATTGTTTCTTTTTGTCATCATCAGGGTGATCACGTTTCAGGTTCATCGCCGCAAACCCGTCTCCCGCGAAGACACTGATCGCACCCTGTACAATATTCTGAATGGCGGACGTGATGGAGCATGAATACGAAAAAAGTTGTATCCCTACGGCCATTTAACCGAACGACATATGCCTTTGAAAAGTTGCATATTTGCAAGCGCTGCGGACAATATACATGCCTTTGGGAAGAACACTGCACCTCCTGCGGGCGTGGCACACTTGTCTCTGTGCAAGAGAAAGCAGATTCACGAGTGAAACGCCGGATGGTGCGTGATGTGTTCTTCGTTCTATTGATCGGCGCAGCAGCTACTTATTTCGGTGAAACGCTCGATCAGTCCATGATCGCGGCTACGGTGTCGCTATTGCTGCTCGGTGGACTGATCTTCATGCAGCAGCGCTCATTCCAGGTTGAACAGCGACGCGAGATGAGACGCTTATTGCAACTGGATGAAGAAGTGATCCGCCAGAGCATCAACCGAAACTGGGCTCTCGTTGCCGAAGCGCGAAAAGAAGACGAGGCACTCGCATATGAGATGCTGCGCGAGATCGGATCTCTGATCTATAACGACCGCATTCGCCTGCAACAGATTGCGTTACTGCAATCCTTCGTGCTGCGAAGCGATATGGACTTGCAATTGAAACCGCTCCTGCTCCATAACTTCGAGCGGCTGCTCGCCGAGTATATTGGCGAAATTGCCAGGCTGAAGCCGGAATTGATCCGTGAAGACGCGATTCGTTATATCGCGACGTATGAGGTTCACATTTTACAGTTGCATAATGGCATCCAGATTCTGACCGCCGTGGCGGCCGCTGCCGTGCGTAAGAGCAAATATATTGAGCTGTTTCCCAGCCTGATTACCCGCTATGCACGCTTCATGCCGAAAGACCGTTTTATGCGGCTCTATCACACCATCGAACGTTATCCGACCAAAGCACGCGGTGGACTCGCGGAGTCCGTCGGACGAGTGTATAACGAGAAGTACCGGGATCAGTACGCTGATGATGTCCATGGGTAACCGTGCAACCAGCCGATGTCAGAGTATATCGTAAGCAGTGAGAAAAAACTTTGCGTTTACATTAACACCAGCGCACGGTCGCTGGAACCAGCTGCGTTACTTGTATATGTGAATGTGCAGAGGTACGGGCACCGGGACTAGTATACGTTCAGATTCAGAAAAGTGAATACATTGCTTGTGCACCTGCTGTACACTCCATAAGTGAAATAATGCAAATCAGCTCCCTAACTATAGACGAACGGTACACTGGGCTTCCCTGCATTGATGTGATCTAGTAAGCAAGATATCGTGCCATCTTTTAATCATATAAGTTTTAAACCGAAAACACCCCGTCCTTAGGTCTAGGATGAGGTGTTTTGTCGTTCTGGTACTTATTGCTCGGATTCTAACGATCACAGGGGAGCTTATTTCTGCCAAATTATCACTATAACAATTCTAACGATCTCCAGGAGCCCTATTTTGCTAAAATCACCGCAACTCACCCTTCATTAGCAACTTTTTCACCAAATAGCGTCTCCCGTGATCGTTAGAATTTTTTACTCTTCAAAAAAGCATGAATAAGGCTTCTCGTGATCGTTAGCGCTCGGGGATGAGATCATGTGGTAGTTTAGCGGGATTAAAAGCTAACTCATATGTAGTTTGATAGAAGGCAAAGTATCGCGCGGCAGTCGACGGCACTCATGGGACAACATTGAGGTAACAAAGGGGCTAACTCGCAGACGATATCACATCAAAACTAGCAGTGGTGTAGCGATCATAGCGTGGGACTATACAACGAGCGAGAGCTGGAGTGAGGTTCATCGTGTAGATAAGTACATGTAAAATAAGTGCTGTAACGTTGGCGTAAAAAAGGGCCGCGACGTGCTTCCGTCGCGACCCTTGGTTCGAGCGTTCGGTACGATTGCGTACCCGAACACTCTTGATATGAGCCATGCGGCATCCGCTATTGCGGTCGCATGGCTATGATACTTCTAGCGTAAGATGCGGCTGCATCGCCGCTTGCGCCAGTGTGTTACCGCCCGCGACGAGAATCGCGGCGGTCGCCTCTGCTCGGACCGCGTCCTGCGGAGTCCGAGCGGCCCGAACCAGCGCCACCGCGCCCAGCGGTGCGCTTGTCTGCGCTGCGGCCAGCCCAGCCGCCGCTGCTGCGCTCTTCGCCGCGGCCTGCACCACCGCGGCCGCCTTGGCTTGTACCGCGGCTACTGCTGCTGCGGCCTTGGCTTGCTGCACCGCGACTGCTGTCGCTGCTGCGCGCCGATCCGCGGCCTGTGCTGCGCTCATCACCGCTACGGCCGCCACTGCGTCCACCGCTACGGCCACCTTCGCCGCCGCGCGAACCACGACCGCCACGTCCACCATCACGGCGGTCATTACGTCCTGCACCGCGACGGGCACTGCCTGTCCCGGCAGTACGACCGCCGCGTTCATCATTGCCCTCGCTATTAATTACGCGGCGAGAAGCTCCCGTAGAAGCAACCGGGCCTTCACTTGTCCATTGAATGCGGTTCAGCTTCTGATTCGTGCCTTCCTCGATTCGAGCAAGCTCCGGTCTGTCATGCTGCGTCGCAAAAGTTACGGCAAGACCCGTTCCACCTGCCCGGCCTGTACGACCGATACGGTGAATATAACTTTCCGCATCATGTGGCATATCGTAGTTGAATACGTGAGTAACCCCTTCAACGTCCAAACCGCGTGCGGCGACATCCGTGGCCACAAGGATTTGTAACTTCGCATCGCGGAATGCCTTCATTACCTTCTCCCGCTTCGCTTGGGACAAGTCCCCGTGAAGCTCGTCACTTTCATATCCGGCTTCACACAGATCTTCGTTCAGCTTGGAAGCCCGGCGTTTCGTCCGGCAGAAAATAATCGCCAAATACGGGCGATAGGTATCAATCATGCCACGAAGTGCATCAAACTTGCCGCGATCTGTACATTCCAGCACCTGTTGGCGAATCTGATGAATCGGAATCACGGACTTGGAGGAAACTTTCACGTCCTCCGGGTCTTTCATATAGTTCTTCGCCAATACACGAATGCCTTTAGGCATCGTTGCCGAAAACAGCATCGTTTGCCGTTTATGCGGCAACTCACGCAAAATCGTCTCTACATCGTCCAGGAAACCCATGTGTAACATCTGATCCGCTTCATCCAGCACCAGTTTTTTCACATTATCGAGCTTCAATGTACCACGGCGCAGGTGATCCAGAAGGCGGCCTGGTGTTCCTACAACGATTTGAGTTCCGTTTTGCAACTTACGCAGCTGCTTCTCTACATCCTGTCCACCATACACAGCAAGCACATGTAGCTTGTCATCGTTTGCAGTCAGTTTCTTCGCTTCTTCCGTAATCTGCAAAGCCAGCTCACGCGTAGGCGCGATAATGAGTGCCTGCGGAGAGAGGTCCGATACGTTAATTTTCTGAATAATCGGCAGCAAAAAAGCCAGCGTTTTTCCTGTGCCCGTCTGTGCCTCGGCGATAATATCACGTCCACCCAGCAGTACGGGAATCGAACGTTCCTGTACCGGAGTTGGCACAGCGATTCCCTGATGTTTCAGCACCTCGCACCATTCCGGGCGAATACCTAGTTGTTCAAAATTTGCCAATCGTTACACCTCTGTATATTCATTTAGATAAGTCCATTTCATAGAAGACCCTAGCCCCTTGGAAATGCATAGGCATCTCCGTCTGAACTTGATTGAGTCTATGTCATTGTTTGAGGCGGCATACGAGCCTGCTATTGGCGTCCTCGTGCCCGAATTCTGCATCTGAACCTGATTCTCTACTCCAAACACACCTGTACCTGCAGCATACATCCTGTAAGTCCAAACTAGTTTTCCTGAATTCAACTCTGATTATGAAATGAATTTTTAAAAAGCAATCATTCCATTGCTCTTCTTCTCCATATCCTGTAGTTTACACGTTCATCCAGTAAAACAAAAGCGAAACCGAGCTACCGCGCCAACTTGTAGCATGAACGTATCGTAAAAAATCAAATATTTAGTAAAACAATGTGTCCACCAGGCAGTATTACTGAGCATTTTAGAGATAAATCAATAGCCCCGTTTAAACATAACCTTGCTCCTTGTTTTACAGTTCGTTTAATTTATTTATTCCTTTTAAAAATCAGCTTAATAAAACAGCTTGTTGAGTCATTTCGTCTTACCTACCCGCACACTTAATAGCAACATTTTGGTAACCAACATCCGTGTGCTCGTGTTTAATCTAATGTGCAGCATAACATTATTACTTCTCAGGAAGAACAGGAGGTCAATATGCGATGAAAGCGAGAGGATTCCGAAGAGCGATCATATGGGGACTGTCTGGCATGTTGGTATTAGCCATCCTTACTTTATTTTCGATCCTGAACAACGTTGGTTATGGCAACGTAAAGCAAATCATACGTTTAGAACGAAGCGGCCACTCAATCATTCAGATGGACAATCCCTCGCCGGGCAGGGAACGTTACCTTACCAAAGACGAGAATGATCCGCAGGAACGGTTAAAGTCAAGAATGCAACGTGAAGGTTGGAAATATCAACAGCAAGAAGGCTCCGGGTATTTTTTTATAAAAGAAGGCAAACAGGAAATTGTGACCACACGCAAATGGAATCATTTCTACATCCTATATGATTTGAATGCTGGTATCGCTAACCTTGAAGACTAAAGCCAACCTGAGCGATTAGAAAAAGATCACGCCAATTTCTAACGATCACCACAAACCTTATTTGCTCGAAATACGCACTGTCAGAATTCTAACGATCACCAGGAAGCTTATTTCCTCAAAAATCAAAGAAATCCCCCAAAAAAGGAGTGAAATCAGCTAAATAGCGTCTCTGGTGATCGTTAGAAATGCAAATGGCCCAAATACGCCTAAATAAGGCATCTCATGATCGTTAGCGCTCACGACTACAAAAAAAAGCGGCTCCCCTCGCATAAACCACAAGGAGACCGCTACGCATCAATACTTTGTAGCATTACCTATCAACCGTAGCCGTTTCAAGGCTTACCGTTACCTAACTATCGCTTAAACTCAGTCGCCTGCATTTGCAACCGAGCTCTTATTACGACATAAGAATAATCCCTGAAACAATTACTTTACGCTCCGTGTCCGCCAGTACCTGCACCTGACACATTAAATCCGCTGCGCTCCAGCAGACGGGAACTTTCTTCATTCAATCCACGCAGATGCACGGTTTTGCCGAGCTTCGCATATTTGAATTTCACTTTGCCAATCGCCACAACTGCCGTGTTGTCCCAGATATGAGACCCGCCAAAGTCAATGGTGATGTCCTGCGGATCGGTTTCCGCATCGAATTCATCCACGAAATGGGACGAGGAACCGAAGAAGAACGGCCCGTGTACAAGGTACACTTTCTGTCCTTGCTCCTCGCTAGCCTGTACACGAATTTTGGTCTGTTTCCAGCCAAAATGCAGCACGCTGAGCACGACACCGACCATTACACCAAGCGAAAGGTCATGCGTGTAAACAACGATGGCTACCGTCACCACCATAACGAAAGCTTCTGCGCATGGTACGCGGGCAATATTTTTCACAGAGCTCCAATCAAACGTACCGATACACACCATAAACATCACACCGACCAGCGCACCCATCGGGACTTGTTTCACCACACCACTCAGTAATAGTAGCAAAATGGCAAGGAACGCACCTGCCGTAAATGTGGACAGCCTTCCACGTCCGCCTGACTTCACATTAATCACCGACTGTCCGATCATCGCACAGCCACCCATCCCGCCAAACAATCCGTTTACAAAGTTTGCAATCCCCTGACCACGTACCTCTCGGTTTTTGCTGCTTTTCGTTTCCGTCATCTCATCCACAATGGTCGCGGTCAAAAGGGACTCCAATAAACCGACAAGTGCCATCGTAAACGAATAAGGAAGCAGGATCACCAGTGTATCCCATGTCCACGCGATATTCGGCAGATGGAACATTGGCAACGTACTCGTCAGATTGCCCATTTCACCCACCGTTTTGACATCGAGATGAAAAATCGCCGTAATAATAGTCATAATAATAATGGCAACAAGCGGAGCAGGAGCTGCTTTGAAAAAACGCGGCAAAATATAGATTATAGCTAGCGTTCCCGCCACCATCACATACATGATCCAGTTCGCTCCCGTAAAGTGGGTAAGTTGCGCCATAAAAATCAGAATCGCTAGTGCATTCACAAATCCGGTCAACACCGAATGAGGCACAAACGTAATAAATCGCCCTACTTTAAATATGCCTAAAATAAACTGGATGATGCCCGTCAGGATAGTCGCCGCAAAAAGATACTCCACGCCATAATCCTTGACCAGCCCCACCATCAATACGGCCATAGCGCCTGTTGCTGCCGAGATCATGCCCGGTCTGCCTCCTGCAATCGAAATGACGATAGCAATCGTAATCGATGCATACAAGCCGACCATCGGATCGACACCGGCGATAATGGAGAAGGCAATAGCTTCCGGAATAAGCGCGAGTGCTACCGTAATTCCTGCCAGCACGTCTCCGCGAATGTTGCCAAACCACTGTTGTTTTAACGTATTCATATGTTCTTGCGTTGCCTCCTAGATGTGTCCCTCAAATTAACGAACCTGCTGGAGAATAACGGGAGTCATACACGTCCAATTTCTCACCTTGGGACCCATAAAAATGACAGTGGGAAGTCTGCAAACAACACAAAATAACGGATAAGTCTTCGCAGAAAAAACTACTATTATCTGCCTGACTCTTCGCCTGCTCATGGTGATGTCTAAAAGCATACCGCGTCCTTAACCTGTCTATCGCTAGCAGTCTACTTGTCCCTAAGTGCATGATGGTCTAATGCCTTGATTCAGCCGCAAACACCGTCTCATAATCATCATGTCATTGCCGTTCCAGCATGTACTGACCATTTCCGTTACCATTCAGCTGTCTTTTTTGCTTACGGCATCTCGTCTCACCAACTAATCTCAACTACGTTTGCTGGATAGACAGAGCAATGCCTGTTGTTAGTTTTCCTCTCTCAGAAAAACCGGGGCCGTTAATCTACTGACTTAATATTATAGTTACAGACATACATATGTACGAACACTGTAATATCGTAAAAACAGGTGCTTATCTCCTATTATCTTCATCCTTCTAGATTTAACTCCCTTTATCTCTACTCATCAAAAAAAACCGCAAAGACCTTTCATAAAAGGCCTTGCGGTTGAACTTCCGGCTTAGAACCTACCCGATTTAAAAATCGAGTACAACAGGAACGCCACCATGAGGATTGCCACGAGAAAACCAATCTCAATCACCGGAATATCCCATAGCATCGTGGATTGGTGACTAATCGAAGATCCGATAATAAGTCCCACCATGATGATACAAAAGGCCAGTAGCACAATGCTGAATGATAAACGATTGCTGATCTGATCTAATCTACGCATGAGTGACTCTAATTCGGGTACGCTGATCTCCAGCCGCAGCTTGCCTTTGCTGATGATGGAGGACAATTGTCGCAGCTGCCCTGGCAGGCCAATGACACTTTCCGCCATGTCTGCGGCACTGCGAAATAACCGATTTTTGATACGACCTGGGCTAAAACGTTCCTTCAACAACTTTCGTCCAAACGGCTCCGCCATATCCACGATGCTCAAGGTAGGATCAAGATGTTCAATGACCCCTTCCATTGTCAGCAACGATTTACCCATCAGGAGTATATCTGCGGGCATGACAACGCTATGTTTCTGGGCAATGCCAAACAGATCATTGAGCGCCTGTCCTACACTGATTTTGGAAAAAGGAATGTCGTAATATTTCGTTCGAATTTTGTCCAAATCCACATGTAGGGCACGCGCATCCATGTCATCCGGCATCATACCTAACTTTTCAATTGCACGGATCATACTATCCGTATCCTTACGCATCAGCCCGATAATAAGCGAGGCAAGCTGCTGCTTCATCTCATCACTCAGACTGCCGACCATGCCGAAGTCAATGAAAGCCAGTCGCCCATCCTTCAGCACCATCAGATTGCCCGGATGCGGATCGGCATGGAAGAAACCTTGCATAAAAATCTGATTAAGCAGCGCATCCACCAACCGCTCAGCAATATTGTTCAGATCATGACCACGCTTCACCAGTTCATCCCGGTTGTTTAGCTTAATGCCTTCAATATACTCCATCGTCAGTACACGTGATGAGGTCTGATCCCAGTAGATTACCGGAATTTTCACTTTAGGGTCCTGCTGATATTGCTGTGCAATCTTCTCCGTATTGCGACCTTCTACCGTATAATCCAGTTCCGCCATCAGAGCCTGAGCATACTCCTCCACCATCTGCGGAATCTGGTATTGTTTCACCCAATCCCAACGTTTCTCTGCCATCGCGGTCAGTTCACGCAGAATGTCCAGATCACGCTGCACAATCCGTGATATGCCCGGGCGCTGGATTTTAATCGCTACCGCCTCTCCGCTCTGAAGTTTGCCCAGATGCACCTGACCAATACTGGCCGCGGCCACCGGGGTATCCTCGAACCGGGAAAAGATCTCCTCCAGCGGTATATCCAATTCCTGTTCCAAAAGACCCCGTGCCGTCTCTGATGAGAACGGCGGAACTTGATCCTGCAATTTGACCAGTTCCCGAATAACCGATTCAGGTAAAAGAT
>Ga0105246_10000294_pt1 | contig 26144 bp, 19 predicted proteins | sample KBSM64metaG_FD_99694 | JGI IMG/M metagenome (GOLD analysis project Ga0105246, IMG submission 99694) | Miscanthus rhizosphere microbial communities from Kellogg Biological Station, Michigan, USA - KBS M6-4 metaG | ecosystem: Host-associated > Plants > Roots > Rhizosphere > Soil | place... | reverse complement strand
CCCTCCGAGTCCTTGCAGTCCGTCCAGAACACCTTGTGCTTGGCGGCGCCCTTCTCACCGTCGAAGTTCCAGAACAGCTTGTAGTGCCCGTCGGGCAGCGACATGTCCGTCGTACGGCCATGACCCTCGGAGTCGAGCGTGATGGCGCCTGTCTTCACCGTCTCGCCCTTCACACCGGCCGTCGGAGCCCAGGCCTCGATGTGCCAGTCGACCTGCTGGACCGCGTCGAAACCGAATGCGTCCAGATAGAACGTGCAGACGTGCGGCTCGTTGCGCTTCAGCTCCTCGCCGGTGGTGGCGTCATGGATCTTCACAGTCCCGTTGTCACCGGGAACAGTGGCGTGAGCGGCAACAGGCGCCGAGAACAGCGCCGCCGCGGCGACGGCGGTCAGAGCGCCGGCGCGGGAGAGAGTACGCATGGGGCAGTCCATCTTCGAGTTACGGACGGGAAGATGTGGAGGGGGCGGCTCAGCATCCAGCCATACCTGACCCAAGGTCAATCACGAACAGACAACGCTCAGGTTCTCCACAAGACGGAGAACGGGAAAAGCCGTCAGATAGTCACGAAAGCTGCCGTGAGCAACACGACCCCCGACCCCGCCATCACCCACCCGGCCCGCGTCCGCCCCAGCCCCCCGGCCACCACCACCGAAGCCAGCAGCAACGCCCCGCCGAACGGAACCCACGCATAAAGGATCCCCGCCGGCCCCGACCGCACGACCTCATCGCTGCCCGGCTTCACCACCACCGTGTACGTCCGCCCCTTCCGCACCGCGACCGTCTTCTCGATGAAGACCCGGTCCCGAACGGAGGAACCCTGCGAAATCGGCGTATAGCGACCCGTGCACGAATCGTCCCCGCACCGCGCCACCTCGATCGTGCCGCGCTCCCGCCCCTTCGTGAGCATCACATACGGAGCCGTCCGCCACGACGCCCACACCCCGGCGATCAGAATCAGCACCGCAACCACACCCATCGCCGCCAACCGCCCGAACCGCAACGCGGCAACCGAGGCCCGGCGCGAAACCTGACGGGACGAGGTGGCAGTGGCAGACATGGCCGGGATCATTGGCCATGCCCCTACGCCAGGTCAACTCCAGCCGGTCCCGGCGGGCGACAAGTCAGGAGTTGTACGTGCTTTGCGCCCGCTCCAACCCCTCGATCACCAGACACTCCACCGCATCCGCCGCCCGGTCCACGAAGTAGTCCAACTCCTTGCGCTCGGCAGAGGAGAAATCCTTCAGCACGAAATCGGCGACCTGCATACGACCCGGAGGCCGCCCGATCCCGAACCGCACCCGGTGATAATCCGCCCCGAACGCCTTCGTCATCGACTTCAACCCGTTGTGCCCGTTGTCCCCACCACCGAGCTTGAGACGAAGAGTGCCGTAGTCGATGTCCAACTCGTCATGCACAGCCACGACGTTCGCCACCGGCACCTTGTAGAAGTCCCGCAGAGCATTCACCGGGCCGCCGGAGAGATTCATGTACGACATCGGCTTCGCCAGAATCACCCGCCGGTTCGCCGGCCCCGGAGGCCCGATCCGCCCCTCCACGACCTGCGCCTGCGCCTTGCCCGCCCGCTTGAACCTCCCCCCGATCCGCTCGGCCAGCAGATCGGCCACCATGAACCCGACATTGTGCCGGTTCATGGCGTACTCGGGCCCAGGATTCCCGAGGCCCACAACAAGCCAGGGGCCATTGGCAGGGCTGGTCACGTCCATCTCTCCTTGATACGCGCCAGCCGCTGCCCCGTACGGGAACAGCGGCTGACAAACGGTCGAACGGGGTGAGGATCAGGCCTCGGCGACCTCTTCGCCCGCGGCCTCCTCGCCCTCCGCAGCCTCCTCCGCCTGCGCGGCCAGAACCTGCAGGACGACAGCGTCCTCCTCGACGGCCAGCGTCGTGCCCTTCGGCAGCGTGATGTCCTTCGCCAGGACGGAGGCACCCGCCGCCAGACCCTCGATGGACACCGTGACGGACTCCGGGATGTGCGTGGCCTCGGCCTCGACCGGCAGCGCGTTCAGCACGTGCTCCAGCAGGTTGCCACCCGGCGCCAGCTCGCCCTCGGTGTGCACCGGGATCTCGACCGTGACGGTCTCGCCGCGCTTCACCAGCTGCAGGTCGACGTGCTCCAGGAAGCCCTTGATCGGGTCACGCTGAACCGACTTCGGGATCGCCAGCTCGTTCGTCTTGCCGTCGATGTCCAGAGCGATCAGGACGTTCGGCGTACGCAGCGCAAGAAGCAGCTCGTGACCCGGAAGGGTCAGGTGCAGGGGGTCCGAACCGTGGCCGTACAGCACACCGGGAACCTTGCTGTCACGACGGATACGACGGGCCGCACCCTTACCGAACTCGGTACGGGACTCAGCGGAGATCTTGACCTCGGACATGATCACTCCTCGTGGAAAACAGAAACGGACGTGGTCACCCGGCCACGAACGGCCTGCTACGAAGAGCGCGTCGATAACGGACAGCCATACCCCGCCAAAAACGGGTACGGCCTCCCTCGCCGAGCAACTGCAGCAGTCTACTCGGCCAAGGAGGCCACACCCAAAACGATCTCCGCCGAAGGCAACGCCCGCCGGAGCAGAACCCTTACTGCTCGTCGAACAGGCTCGTCACCGAACCATCCTCGAACACCTCACGCACCGCACTCGCAATCGTCGGCGCAATCGACAACACCGTGATCTTGTCCAGATCCCTGCCCAGCTCAGCCGGCGTCGGCAGCGTGTTCGTGAACACGAACTCACTCACCCGGGAGTTCTTCAACCGGTCGGCCGCAGGCCCCGACAGCACACCGTGCGTGGCCGTCACGATGACATCCTCGGCGCCATGCGCGAACAGCGCATCGGCGGCCGCGCAGATGGTGCCACCGGTGTCGATCATGTCGTCGACGAGAACGCACACGCGACCCTTCACCTCACCCACGACCTCGTGGACGGTGACCTGGTTCGCGACGTCCTTGTCACGACGCTTGTGCACGATCGCCAGCGGCGCACCCAACCGGTCACACCACCGGTCCGCCACCCGCACACGACCCGCATCCGGCGAAACCACCGTCAGCTTGTTCCGGTCGACCTTCCGGCCCACATAGTCCGCAAGCAGCGGAAGAGCGAACAGATGATCCACGGGACCGTCGAAGAAGCCCTGAATCTGGTCCGTGTGCAGATCCACGGTCAGGATCCGGTCCGCACCCGCCGTCTTCATCAGATCAGCCACCAGCCGCGCCGAGATCGGCTCACGACCACGGTGCTTCTTGTCCTGCCGCGCGTAACCGTAGAACGGCACGATCACCGTGATGGAGCGGGCCGACGCACGCTTCAGCGCGTCGATCATGATCAACTGCTCCATGATCCACTGGTTGATCGGAGCAGTATGGCTCTGGATCACAAAGCAGTCCGCGCCACGCGCCGACTCCTGATAACGGACGTAGATCTCACCGTTCGCGAAGTCGAAAGCCTTCGTCGGGACGACGCCGACCCCCAGCTGCTGGGCGACCTCCTCGGCAAGCTCGGGGTGGGCGCGGCCGGAGAAGAACATCATCTTCTTCTCGCCGGTCGTCTTGATCCCGGTCACAGCTGTCTCCTCAGAGGTGTCTCAACTGGGTGTGCACTTATCACGGTACGCCGTGTCCGGCGGCCCCGTTTCCGGTCAGTCTTCGCTCTCGACCTGCCGAGACGCCGCCTCGGCCGCCTTCGCCGCCGCGCTCCCCGGACGCTTACGAGCCACCCAACCCTCGATATTCCGCTGCTGACCACGGGCCACAGCCAGCGAACCGGGCGGCACATCCTTCGTGATCACGGACCCCGCGGCGGTGTACGAGCCGTCCCCGACCGTGACGGGAGCCACAAACATATTGTCCGAACCCGTCCGGCAATGCGACCCGATGGTCGTGTGGTGCTTCTCCTGGCCGTCGTAGTTCACGAACACGCTGGCAGCACCGATGTTGGTGTAGTCACCGATCGTCGCGTCACCCACATACGAGAGATGAGGGATCTTCGTCCCCTCACCGATGGACGCGTTCTTCGTCTCGACGTACGTACCGATCTTGCCCTTCGCACCCAGACGCGTCCCCGGACGCAGATAGGCAAACGGACCGACCTTGGCCTGCGGCCCGACATGAGCACCGTCGGCCACCGTGTTGTCGACACGAGCCCCGGCATCCACCCGAGTGTCGGTCAGACGAGTATTGGGCCCGACCTCCGCACCCTCACCGATGTGCGTGGAACCATGCAGCTGCGTACCCGGGTGGACAACCGCGTCCTGCTCGAAGGTGACCGTGACATCGACCCACGTCGTCGCCGGATCGATCACCGTGACGCCGGCCAGCATGGCACTGGTCAGCAGCCGGTCGTTGAGAATGCGGCGCGCCTCGCTCAGCTGCACACGGTTGTTGATCCCGGCGATCTCACGGTAATCACCGGCCACGGACGCCCCGACACGATGACCGGCCTCGCGAAGGATCCCGAGGACGTCGGTCAGGTACTCCTCACCCTGACTGTTGTCCGTACGGACCTTCTTCAGCGCATCGGCCAGGAGCAGACCGTCGAACGCGAACACCCCGGAGTTGATCTCACGGATCGCGCGCTGCGTCTCGGAGGCGTCCTTGTGCTCGACGATCTCGGTGACGGCACCGGTCGCCTCGTCGCGGATGATCCGGCCGTAACCGGTGGCGTCCGGGACCTCGGCGGTCAGCACGGTGACGGCGTTGGAGTCGGCGGAGTGGGTGGCGGCGAGCTGCCGGAGCGTCTCGCCGGTGAGCAGGGGGGTGTCGCCGCACACGACGACAACAGTGCCGTCGACGCTGCCGCCGAGCTCGTCCAGGGCGATGCGTACGGCGTGGCCCGTGCCGTTCTGCTGCGCCTGCACGGTGGTGCGTACGGCGGGGTCGGTCTCCGCGAGGTGGGCGGTGACCTTCTCACGGGCGTGCCCGACCACGACGACGAGATTCTCGGGCTCCAACTCACGGGCGGCGGCGAGCACATGACCCACGAGGCTGCGGCCGCAGATCTCGTGCAGGACCTTGGGTGTGGCCGACTTCATACGGGTGCCCTCACCCGCTGCGAGAACGACGACGGCTGCCGGGCGAATGGCGCTCACGGGGTTGCCCTTCGGCTGTGGAGTGGGTGGGGACAACCGCAGGATACCGGGGCGTTTCTTGGGGGACATGGGAGCGGGCCCTGACGGTGCTGTCAGGGCCCGCTCGGTCGGAGCTCCCGGGGAAGGAATCGAACCCTCATTCAATGGACCAAAACCATTTGTCCTGCCTTTAGACGACCCGGGATGGTTCGTCCGCTATGTCCGATTCGGCTGATCGGCTTCGCGTGCGGACACCACTATGCCGTACCAAGAGCCCTCGATGCGACGGTACAAGTCAGCACCCTTCAGGACTTTGATGACTAGGCAACCCCGATAGGAATCGCCGACGTTCTTGCGGACTGTCTTGGGGTTGTGCCTCTTGAGGGTCGTCTTGTTGAAGGCGGAGCGGTCGGCGCCGACGAGGCTGGCCCAGTACTGCTCGGCGCCCGCTACGTCCGCATTCTCGTGGATCATTACGGCGTATCGGAGGCGGTCGCGTTCGACCCCCAGTAGGCCGAGCCAGGCCAGGAAGACCTGGATCATGCCCGGGTCGCTGTTGACGAAGGTGACGTTCTCGCGGCGCTGGTACGGCTTGTCTTTGCTGCCTTCGGCCCAGTAGAGCCCCACGCCCACCAGGAACAGTTCCCGTGCTGACAGTGTGCCGACTGCATCCTTGGCGGCGTCTTTTGTCTGCTGGCGCTCTTCGTCGCGAAGCTGCAGTTTTGCCTCCCAGCCCCGCCTGGCGATAGCCGCCGCTTCCTCGGAGCTGCGCTTGCGCTCCGGCCTCGGCAGATCCCGTACCCACAACGAGATCGAACTCTTCGAGCACCCCAGCTCCACCTGGATCTGGTCGTACGTCCAGCCCTGGAGTCGTAGCTCCCTCGCCTTGTGCCTCAGGTCGTCCTTTGCGTTCGGGCGCTTCGTCCATTCCGGAGGGGGCTCGCCCTCCAGGAGGCGGTTGAGGATGTCGTTGTTGTCGACGTACAGGCGGTCGCGGATCTGGCGCCGACTGAGTCCTGCGCGGCGCAGCTCGACCGCCTGCTCCCGCAGTCCCTCGAAGTCGGCGTATTTGCCATGTGGATGTGCCATGGGCATACCGTCCCGGCGGAATGATCACTTCCGGGGTCGAACGGTGAGCGATTCAGCAGTTCGAGGGAAAGTGGGTGGTTTCGTGCCCGCTCGGTCACGCTGTGTGGTGTAGACCCATCACGGAAACTCGCCGGAAAACGGGGCGCGGACGCGCTTAGGCTGGAGGCATGACCACGACGGGGGAAGTGCACGCGGCGGCCCGGGGAGGGCCGTGGTGGTGGGCCAGGTGGCGCGGTGCGGCGTTGGATGTCGGTCTGGCGGTGGCGTCGGCGCTGGAGTGTGCGTTCGAGGGGGTTCGGTTCGCGCGGGACGCGGGGATTCCGGTGGCCGCGGGGGTTGTGTTCGGGGTGTTGGCGGGCTCGGCGCTGCTGGTGAGGCGGCAGTGGCCGATTGCCGTGGTGCTGGTGTCCATCGCGATCACCCCGGCCCAGATGGGCTATCTGATGGGGATCGTCGGGCTGTACACGCTCGCCGCTTCCGAGTTGCCGCGGCGGATCATCGGGTCACTGGCGGGGATGTCGCTCGTCGGCATGTTGATCGTGATGTTCGTGCGGGTGCGGCAGGACATGGACAAGGGGTCCTGGGATCTGGGGGACTGGTTCGTTCCGTTTGCTGCGATCACGACGGCGATCGGGATGACTGCGCCGCCTTTGTTGCTGGGTTTGTATGTGGGGGCTCGGCGGCGGTTGATGGAGAGCTTGCGGGAGCGGGCGGACAGTCTTGAGCGTGAGTTGCAGTTGCTTGCGGAGCGGGCTGAGGAGCGGGCCGAGTGGGCGCGGAACGAGGAGCGGACTCGGATTGCGCGGGAGATGCATGACGTGGTGGCCCATCGGGTGAGCCTGATGGTTGTGCATGCTGCTGCGCTGCAGGCTGTTGCCCGTAAGGACCCCGAGAAGGCCGTGCGGAATGCGGCGCTGGTGGGGGATATGGGGCGGCAGGCGTTGACCGAGTTGCGGGAGATGCTCGGGGTGTTGCGGAGTGGGGGCGGGGCGCGGCGGGCTGAGCAGTCTGTTCCGTTGGCGGCGGTGGGGGTGGCTGCTGCGGTGGCGGCTTCGAGGGTCGTGGATGAGGGGGAGGGGCCGTGTCTGGAGGAGTTGGAGGAGCTCGTCGGGCAGTCGGCGGCTGCGGGCATGGTGGTGGATCTGTCCGTGGAGGGGGATGTGCGGTCGTATGCCGCTGAGGTGGAGCAGACGGCGTATCGCGTGGTGCAGGAGGCGTTGACGAACGTCCACAAGCATGCGGCGGGTGCGAAGACGTATGTGCGGCTTGCGCATCGGGTGTCGGAGATTGCGATGCAGGTGGAGAACGAGCCGCCGCCGGAGGTTGCTTCGGCGTCGTCGGCGCGGTTGCCGTCCGGGGGGAACGGGCTGGTGGGGATGAGGGAGCGGGTGACCGCGTTGGGTGGGGTGTTTGTGTCGGGGCCGACGGATGCGGGGGGTTTTCGGGTGTCGGCGGTGATTCCGGCGGCGTAGGGCCGCTGTCGGTTTCCGGGGTTCAGCCTGCTGTGAGTCGTACTGGCTCGATGCCTGAGATGAGGCCGCCGAGGGCTTGGTCGATGTCGGGGCCGAGGTACCAGTCGCCTGTGTGATCGAGGGCGTAGATGCGGCCTTCGGTGTCGACGGCGAGGAGGGAGTGGGTGTCTGACTCGGTGCCGAGGGGGCTGACTTCGGTGTCGAGGGCGCGGCCGAGGTCGTTGAGGGTGCGGGCCATGTGGAGGCCGTGCAGTGGGTCGAGGTGGAGGGCGGCGGGGGCGATTTGGCGGCCGGGGCCGGTGGGGGTGATGTGGAGGCCGCCGAATTCGGCCCAGGCTTCTACGGCGGCGGGGAAGACGGCGTGGCGGTGGCCTGCGGGTGAGGCGTGGTCGCGGAGGGCGTCGGCCCAGATTTCGGCCTGTTTTATGTCCCAGCGTCCGGGTTGCCAGCCGGCGGCGCGGAGGGCGGCGTCGACGGGTACGGGGAAGCGGGTGGTCGAGGTGCGGTCGGGGTGCATCTGCCCTTCGATCGTCGAGGTCACGGGTCGGCGCGGGGTGGTCTTTCTTGTGGTGGTGGGGGGTCAGTCGTCTGCTGCGGGGTTGACGATGCGGACGCCGTAGTGGGCGCTGAGGGCGGTGCAGGCGCGGCAGGGGGTGGCGAAGCTGCCGTGGAGGGGGTCGCCGTCCTCGCGGATGCGGCGGGCGGTGAGTTTGGCCTGTTTGAGGGCTTTGCGGGCTTCGCTGTGGGTCATGGGTTTGCGGGTGGCGCGTTTGCTGCGGGCGGCGTCCGCGGTGGCTATGTGGCGGGAGATGAGGATGGTTTCGGCGCAGCGGCCGGTGAAGCGGTCGCGTTGGGCGCTGGTGAGGGTGTCGAGGAAGTCCTGGACGAGTGGGTGCAGGGGTGGGGGCTGGTCGCCGCGGGCGGCGGTGCCGGTGAGGGTGGCGCCGCGGACGGAGAGGGCGGCGGCGACGGTGGGGAGTATGCCGTCGCGGCGGTGGAGGAGGGTGGGGGCGTGGGGGGTTTCGGCGGCGCTCCAGCCGATGCGGGGGTCGCCGGACGGCCCTGTGTGCGGTGCCGTGTGTGGTCCCGTCTGCGTCGCGTTCATGATCGTCATCCCCTCCCGAGCCTCCCCCGGACGTCACAGAGTGCCAAATGCCGTGGCTGGTGCGGAAGCTGGGGCGGTGCGACACGCCCGGGTTTGGGCGGGCTGTCACGGCAGGGTGACGGCTGGTCACGGAAGCGGAGGGCGGCTGACCGGTGCCCGGTGACCGGTGCGGTCGTACCGCATAGGCTGTCGGCACCGCGATGTGTGCGGGCGGCGCGTGGTGACACGCGCGGTGATGGTCGAGACGGAAGTCGAGACGGACGAGACAGTCGATACGGGGCGTGGCGGGCGGTTTGGGCCGGTCGTTGCGGGTCGTACCAGAGTGCCGCAGGGGGCAACCGCCATGACGACAGGTCGGCTCGGGCTGGGGGCACCGCCCAGCGGCCAGGCTGGGGGGCAGGCCGCGCCGCCGAACGCGGCCTATGCCGGGCAGGTCGTGCATTTCCCGGATCCGGTCCGGGCCGCACGTCACCCGAGAGGGGTACGGGTTGACGAGCGTGGTTACCCCGATTTCTCGGTCTATGCGCGTGCCGTTGCGGAGATTGCGGAGCCGCCGGAGGGTTTCGGTGTCGATGAGTTGCGGCTGACGGACTATGTGTCGGCGAATGCGGCGTTGTCGGCGTCGGGGCACGAGTTGTGGGACACGGTGCCGGCGGTGGCGACGCCTCATGGCTGGACGTGGCATCACGTGGTGGGTTCGCGGCGGCTGGAGTTGGTGCCGGTCGAGGTGAAGGCGTTGCTGCGGCATCACGGTGGGATCGCGACGGCGGGCGTGGATCATGGCAAGCGGGGGACGCGGCCGTTGCAGGAGACGCGGCCGGCGCATTTCGGGTTGCCGAAGTCGGGTGTGGCGGTGACGGAGTTGCAGGTGCAGGGGGTCGAGGAGGACCTCGGGTATCGGCTGCCGGGTGCGTACCGTTCGTTCCTCAAGGCGGCGGGTGGGTGTGCGCCGGTGGGTGCGGCGCTGGATGCCGAGTTGGGGCTGTTGATCGACCAGCCGTTCTTCACGGTGCGGGAGGAGGCGGCGGTCAATGACCTGGTCTACGTCAACAAGTGTCTGCGTGACCATCTGACCAAGGATTACTTGGGTGTTGGGTTTGTGCAGGGCGGGTTGCTGGCGGTGAAGGTGAAGGGCGAGCGGCTCGGTTCGGTGTGGTTCTGTGCGTATGACGACGCTCGGGACGTGGATCCTTCGTGGGCGCCGGCGGACCGGGTGGAGCGGTTGCTGTTGCCGTGCGGTGAGGACTTCGATGCGTTCTTGTCGCGGCTTGCGGGCAATCCGCCGGAGTTGGAGACGGTGGCGAATCTGATGGTGGACGGCGGGTTCGCGCATTCCGTTCCGGTCTCTTCCGTCTCTTCGGTGGGGGAGTGAGCGTTGCGATGGTGACCTTCGCGCAGGCGCAGGAGCGCGCCGAGGAGTGGATCAACGGGGATGTGCCGTCGTATCAGCATCGTGAGGTGCGGGTGCGGGAGTTCGGTCTCGGGTTCGTGGTGTGGGCCGAGGATCGGGCGGAGGGGCCGCGTTCGGACGGTGGTCTGCAGCGGCTGGTGATCGCCCGGGACAGTGGTGAGGCGACGTTGTGGCCGTCGTTGCCGGTGGGTGAGGTGATTCGCCGGTATGAGGAGGAGTACGGCCGTCGGGACGAGGCTGCGGAGCCGGTGCCTGCGGCTTCGGCGCGGGTGGATCTGAACCAGACGTCGTTCCTGCTGAGTCCTCCGGAGTGGTTGCAGGAGGCGGCGGACAAGTTGGGGATCGCGGATCGGCGGGGTGCCGGTGCGGCTGCGGCTGGTTCGTCGGGTGAGGGTGCGGGGTGGCCGGAGGCCGGGGCGGGTGACGGCGCGCCGGGTGCGACCGCCGGGGCGACTCCCTGGGCCGGGACGGACACCAACGGCGGCGGCGAGGACCTTTCGGTCCCGCTGCCCGCGACCGTGTTCGCGCCGCCGCTGAACGATGCGGGCGAGGAAACGCCGCCGGACGCCGAGACGGCGCTGATGCATGGCGGCAGCCGGCTTCCGCGGACTGCGGTGGAGCCGGCGGTGGATGAGCCGGGGGCGCCGGGGGGTACGCCTGCGCCGCCTCCGGGCTATGGGTATCCGCAGGGTGCCGGCGCGGGGCCGGGTGGTACGCCTGCGCCGCCTGCGGGGTACGGCTATCCGCAGGGTGCGGCAGCGCAGGGGACGCCGCCTCCGCCGCCGGCGCCTCCGTCGTACGGCTATCCGCAGGCGCCGGGTGCTGGGGCTCCGCCTGTGCCGCCCGCGCCCTCTTACGGCTATCCGCAGGCGCCGGGCGCGCCTGGGCGGCCGCTCGCGCCGAACGCCGGGGACATCGCCGACGCCGCGACGAGCAAGGCGGCTCCGCCGCGCCGGAGTTCGTCCATGCCGCCTCCGCCGAGCGCTCCGGGGACGCCGGGTGCACGGCCGGGGAGCGCGCCTCCGCCGGGGCCCGGCGCGGGCGGGTACGTTCCGACGCAACTGGTGTCGGCGCTCGGTCCCGACGGGCCTGAGGGTGCTGCGGGGCCCGGCGCTCCGCAGGCGCCGGCGGCTCCGGGAGGTGCCCCCAATCCGCCGGGTGCGCCGAACCCAGCGGGCGTCCCCCACCCGCCCGGCGCGCCGAACGCGCCCGGCGGTACGCCTCCGGCCGACGTCCACCAAGCCGCCACGATGCTCGCAGACCCCGGCCGGATGGGGCCGGGTGCGCCGCAGCCTCCGGGGCCTCCTGGTGTTCCGGGCGCGCCCGGCGCGCAGGCATTTCCCGGCGCACCGAGCGCTCCCGGCGCTCCCTTCGCGCAGGGTGCTCCTGGCATGAGTGGCCCGCCCCAGCCTCCCGCGGCTCCGGGGGCGCCTGGTGCGCCTGGCGTCCCGCAGGCCCCGGGTACGCCTGGCGCGCCCGGAGGCCATGGCGTCCCGCAGCCTCCAGGTGCTCCGGGTGGCCCCGGTGGCCCTCAGCCTTCCGGTGCTCCGGGTGGCCCTGGCGCCCCGCAGCCTCCGATGGGTGCTCCGGGTGGTCCTGGCTTCCCGCAGCCTTCGGGTGCTCCGGGTGCCCCTGGCTTCCCGCAGCCTCCCGGTGCTCCCGGTGGCCCTCAGCCTTCCGGCGCTCCGGGTGGTCCTGGGGCCCCGCATCCTCCGGGCGCTCCCGGTGCCCCTGGCTTCCCGCAGCCTCCCGGTGCCCCTGGGGGCCCCGGTGGCCCGCAGGCTCCCGGCGGTCCGGGTGGCTCTGGGTTCCCGCAGGCTCCCGGTGCTCCGGGTACCCCTGACGCCCCGCAGCCGCCGAGTGCCCCGGGTGCGCCCGGCACCCCGCCGCCCCCCGGCATGCCCGGCGCCCCCGGTGCTCCTGGCAGTGCTGCCGGTGGCCGAGGTGCCGTACACCATGCGGAGACCGTGTTGTCCGGGCCTCCCGTGGGCGCGCCCGGCGCGCCCCCGCCGCCGGGTCCCGGTATGGCGCCCGGCTCGGTGCCGCCGCCCGGCGCGCCGCAGCCGCCCTCGTACGGTTACCCGCCGCAGCAGGGGCAGCCGACGGTGGGGCCCGGTTACCAGGCCGTTCTTCGGTACCGTGCGCAGGACGGGTCCGAGCAGCAGTTGATCCGGCGGTCGGCGCCGGGTACGCCGCATCCGGAGTGGCAGATCTTCCACGAGCTGCGCGGTATGAACGTGCCGCCGGACCAGGTGCTGGAGCTGCACACGGAGCTGGAGTCGTGCGAGCTGCCGGGTGCGTACTGTGCGCGGATGATCCGGGAGCAGTGGCCGCAGGCGCGGATCACGTCCATCGCGCCGTACGGGACGGATCACGCGAGCCGGCAGCAGGGTATGCAGCAACTGCTCGCGCACCAGGGCGAGTTGCACCAGGTGGCGGACGGGCCGGCCCGCCCTGCGCCGGTGCGGGCGCCGTTGCCGCCGGTGCAGTCGGCGCCGCCGATTCCGCCGGAGGCGGTCGGGCAGGAGCTGGCGGGGGCGTTCGGGCCGGGTGTGTTCCGGTTCGAGCAGGCTGCCGTGTCCCGGCAGGGTGTGCCGCCGGTCGTGGCGCACTCGCTGGTGGCGGCGGGGCTGCCGACGGACATGGGTCCGTTCTTCTGGGCGCAGGCCCAGCCGGGGCGGCCGGTGCCGACGCTGGCCGAGCTCGCGCAGGAGCGCGGTGTGCAGCCGGCCCCGGACGCGGGCTCGTATCTCGTCATGGGCAGTGACTTCGGCCGGGCGGTGTGTGTGCAGTACGGCACCGCGAACATCGTGGCCGTGCCGGTGGAGGCGGGGCCCGGTGGTGCGCCCGTGCCGCCGCAGTTCGTGAACACCGGGCTGCCCGAGTTCCAGCGGTGTCTGGCGCTGCTGGGCCGGATGTGGCGGCTGCGGTTCGGGCTGAACCAGGAGCAGGCCGGCCGTTGGACCGTCGACTTCCAGGCCCAGCTGGCCTCTCTCGACCCGGCGGCACTCGGTTCGCCGGAGAGCTGGTGGTCGGTGCTGCTGGAGCAGATGTGGGACGGGTTGCTGTGACGTGTCCCAGCTGATGTGAGCTGCTTGGTGCGGGGCCGGGCCGGTCGTTGTGACCGGCCCGGCCCTTTGCGTTCGTACCCCGATCGCAATCCGCCTACGGAGTGTCGCGTTATGAACACTTCTGCCCGATATATCAAGATGTGCGCGAAATCATCATTGCGCGCCCGTACGGCGGAGAGTTCGGCGGAGAGGGGTTCCAGGATGAGCAGCACACCGATCTCGCCCCATGGCTTCGGGGCCGTACGGGGGCGTGGTTACTGTCCCGAACAGGTCGAAGTGTTCGCCGAGGCGCTCTCCCTGGACCGGGACGCCGCCTGGGAGCGGGCGGCCCGGCTCACCGTCCTCGCCAAGGACATGGAGGCGGAGGCCGCGCTGCTGCAGGAGACCGTCTCGCAGCTGTCCCCGCAGACGTACGAGGCGCTCGGGGAGGGCGCCCGAGACCTGTTCCGGCATGTGCAGGAGGAGGCCGCGGCCGTACGGGAGCGCGCCCGGCAGGAGGCGCAGCGCCTGGTGGAGGCCGCCCAGGCGCACGCGAGCGGCGTGCTCGACGCCGCCCAGGCGCACGCCGAGTCCGTACTCGCCGACGCCGAGGAGCACGCCGGCCAGCGGCTGCTCGTGGCGCGTGCCGAGGCCGACGAGATCCGCATCGGCGCCCGGCGTGCGCTGAAGGAGGGCAGGGGTGAGGTGCTGTGCGTGCTCAGGGAGGCACGGCAGCGCGCCACCGTGAAACTGGCCGAGCAGGCCAAGGAGTTCGCCGAGCGGTGGGACGAGGTGGAGCGGGCCGAGGCCGAGCGCGCGGCGGCGATCGATGCGCGGGAGGCCGGGCGGATGACTCGTGCGGAGGCCGAGCTGGCCGAGGCGAGGCGGGAGTTCATGGACGCGGAGGAGTACGCCCACCGCTGCCAGGACGAGGCGAACGCGCGCGCCGCGGAGATCCTCGCGGCGGCGCGGCTGCAGGAGGAGCAGCTCGCCCGGGAGACGGAGCAGGTGCTGCAGCAGCACAGCGAGCAGTCGGACGAGATGCAGGTGCAGATGGACAACGTACGCAACAGTCTTACGGCGTTGACGGGTTCGGCGTCGGGGGAGTGACGGGCGGGACGGAGGCGCCCGGCGTCGGCCGCGCCTCCGTCCCGCCGACCACGGCCGGCGCTGCCCCGCGTGCCGCCGGCCGTCACCCGCTCCTGCGTACCGCTCCCGCGAGGATCCAGCCCTCCACGGCCTCGTACTGGCGTCGCTGTTCCTCCGACGCCCGGCGGCCGGAGGCCACCGTGCCGAGCCAGCCGAAGGCGAAGCCCAGGGGGATCGTCACCAGGCCGGTGGTCGTGAACGGGAACCAGTTGAAGTCGGCGCCGGGGAAGGCGGAGACGGGGGAGCCGGAGACCAGGTTGGTGCCCGGCATGACGAGCAGGACCGCGAGCGTGCCGCCGATCAGGGTGCACAGCAGGCCCATGCGGGTGTAGCGGCGCCAGAAGAGGCTGTAGACCAGGGCGGGGGCGATCGCGGAGGCGCCCAGGCAGAACGACAGGGTCACCAGGGGTTGCAGGCTGCGGTGCTGGACCAGGGCGGCCAGCAGGATCGCCGGAATGCCCACCGCGAGAGCCGAGAGGCGGGCGAGCAGCATCTCGCGGCGCTCCGACATCTCCTGCACACGGGTGGCGAAGACGTCGTGGGCGAGGGAGTTGGCGCAGGCGAGGATCATCCCGGCGACCGAGGCGAGCAGGGTCAGGAAGATCGCCGTGGTGACCGTGGTGAACAGGAACGTCTCCGACGCCGACACGTCCGTACCGAACGCCGCCCGCGAGCCGAGCAGGTAGGCCGTGTTGCCCTGGGGGTCGGCCTGCGCGATGACCGCCCGTCCGATCAGCGCGGTCGCGCCGAATCCGACGACCGTCATGATCAGGACGAACAGCACCACCGACGACACCGCCCACGACATCGAGCGCCGCACCTGACGGGCGCTGCGCGCGGTGTACATGCGCATGGTGACGTGCGGCAGGCAGGCGCCGCCGAGGACGACCGTGAGCTCCGAAGTGATCATGTCCAGGCGGGGGTTGGAGCTGCCCGCGAACTCGACGCCGGAGTGCAGGAAGGAGGAACCGACCCCGCTCTGCGCGGCCGCGGCGTTGAACAGCGCGCCCGGGTCCCAGTCGAAGCGCCGCAGCACCAGCAGGGCGACCACGGCGCCCGAGCCGAGCAGCATCACGATCTTCATGATCTGGATGAGGGCGGTGCCCTTCATGCCGCCGATCGCCGCGTAGCTGATCATCAGGGCGCCGAGCCCGATGATGCAGCCGGTCTTCAGCGAGTCGCCGGAGAAGCCGAGGATGAACGCCAACAGCTGCCCTGTGCCCGCCAGTTGGACCAGCATCAGCGGCAGCAGCGCGGCGATGGTGACCACACAGGCGGTGATACGCACCCCCCGGCCCGGCATACGGCGGGCCAGCGCGTCGCCCATCGTGAACCGGCCTGCGTTGCGCAGGGGTTCGGCCAGCAGGAACATCAGCAGCATCAGCGACAGGGCGGTGCTCAGGGCGAGCGCGATCCCGTCGTAGCCGCACAGGGCGATCACGCCTCCCGTGCCCAGCACGCTCGCCGCGGAGATGTAGTCGCCGGCGATCGCGAGGCCGTTGCGCATGGGGGAGAGGGAGCCGTAGCCGGTGTAGAACTCGTCGAGGTCGTCGCCGTCCGGGCCGGTCATCACGCACAGCAGCAGGGTGATCGCGGCGACGGTGGAGAAGGCGACGAGGGACATGGCCTGGGCGTTTCCGCTGAACCCGGTGGTCATCTCGCCGCCTCCCGCTTGGCGTCCAGTTCGGCCTGCTTGCGGATGCGGTCCGCGATCGGGTCGACGTAGCGGCGGGCCGTGTGCTCGTACAGCGCGATCGCCAGCCAGGTGACGGGTATCTGGAGCAGGGCGAGCAGCAGCCCGGTGGGCAGTCCGTCGGTGACGGTGGTCGTCATGAACGACGGCGCGAACGCCGAGAGGATCAGGAACAGGGTGAAGTAGCCGAGCGCGGTGAGGGTGGCGGTGCGCCGCTGCCAGCGGTACGCGCTGCGCAGGATCCTCAGGTCGCTGTGGTGCCCGAGAGCGGGCTGCGGAGGGCGGCGTCGTCTGGCCGGTTCGGGCGGCGGGGTGGGCGGCATCCACGGGTACGTGGCCTCGTACGGCAGGGACGTGTTCGGCGGTGCATGGCGGTGCGGGTACGACGGGGACCGGTCGTAGGACATCCCGGTACTCCTTGCGTGGCTCGGGTCCTGTGCGGGGACCGCAGGGAGGGTGGGGGGCGTGCGGAGCCACGCACGCTACTCGCCGGTTTCCGGCCGCGCGGCGTTTTCACCAAACTGGCCGGTCGGTATGCGCTTACTACGCTGACCTGCGGTGTTACCCGCGTTAACTCAGACTTTTGCGGCCCGGGGGGCCGCAGATGCCCCCGCCGCGGACCGTCAGTCCTTGAGCACCGGGAAGCGGCGGGGAGCCAGGAACAGCAGCACCAGGAAGGCCGCGGCCGCCGCGCACCCGGCGCCCAGATACACCGCGTGCACCGCGTCCGCGATCGCCCGCCGGGTGGCGTCCGGCACCTGACCCGCGTCCAGTGCCCGGGTCACCGAGTCGAGGTCGCTCGCGCCGCCCAGCCGGTCGGCGAGCACCCCGTTGGCCACCGCGCCGAACACCGACGCCCCGATCGTCTGGCCGGTCTGGCGGCAGAACAGCACCGACGCCGTCGTCGTGCCGCGTTCCGCCCACCCCACCGTCGACTGCACGCCCACGATCAGCGGGAGCTGGAACAGACCCAGGGCCGCGCCGAGGAGCAGCATCAGCAGGGCCGGCTGCCAGGCCCGGCCCGGGTAGGGCAGGAACGGGAACGCGAACAGGATCAGCGCCGCCGTCCCGATGCCGAGCATCGCGGTGTTGCGGAAGCCGATCCGCCGGTACACGTGCTGGCTCAGGGCCGCCGAGACCGGCCAGCTCAGCGTCCAGACGGACAGGACGAAGCCGGCCGCCACCGGGGCCAGCCCCAGCACCGACTGCGCGTACGTCGGCAGGAACACGCTCGGCGCCACCATCAGCAGCCCCAGCGCACCCAGGGCGAGATTGACCGCCGCGATCGTACGGCGCCGCCACACCCAGCCGGGGATGATCGGCTCGGCCGCCCGGCGTTCGACCAGGACCACCACCCCCGCCAGCACAAGTCCCGTACCGAACAAGGCCATTGACGGCCCCGACAGCCACGGCCAGGCCACCCCGCCCTGCACCAGGGCCGTCAGCAGGACGCCCCCGCACGCGAACACCGCCAGTGCGCCCGCCCAGTCGATACGGGGACGCTCGGCCGGCTTCCGCTGCGGCTCGTGCAGATGACGGACGATCAGCCACAACGCCACCGCGCCGATCGGGAGGTTGACCAGGAAGATCCAGCGCCAGTCGGCGTAGGCCGCAAGGACGCCTCCCACGCCCGGGCCGGCCACCGCCGACACCGCCCACACCGTGGACAGCTTGGACTGGATCTTCGGGCGGTCCTTGAGCGGGTAGAGGTCGGCCGCGAGCGTCTGCACCGTGCCCTGGAGCGCCCCGCCGCCCAGGCCCTGGAGGATGCGGAAAGCGATCAACGCCCCCATGTTCCAGGCCACCGCACACAGCAGCGAACCGGCCAGGAACACCGACGCACCCGCTATCAGGACCGGCTTGCGGCCGAAGGTGTCCGACAGCTTGCCGTACACCGGGAGCGTCACCGTCACGGCGAGCAGATAGCCCGAGAACAGCCAGGAGAAGACCGAGAAGCCGCCCAGGTCACCGACGATCTGCGGGACGGCCGTCGAGACGATCGTGGCGTCGAGGGCGGCCAGCGCCATGGCGAGCATGAGCGCGGCGACCACGGCGCGGCGTCGGCGCGTGTCCTGTGGCCGGTCCGTCGCGGCCGTCCGTATCTCGGTGTCCCCCTGGTCCACAGGATTCCTTCCCCTTGCATCCATCCGCCGCCGAACAGCTTCCCACTTGACCCTGACGCGACGGGAGGGTGGAAGCTCAGTGGGCCGGAGGGTGGAGCGGAACCCCGAGAACCTCTCCACCCGTCGGTGGACTGCCCCTAGGGGTTCCTCCGTACTACGGCCCGGGGAGGGTTCGTACCGCCGGAGGAGGAGAGCGGCCCGGGGCGTCCTTAACCTGGTTTTACGTCGCTGGGGAGCCGGTGAGGGGTGGTTGACCGAACCGGCGGGGGTGGGGTTTTCCCCAGTACAAGAGGGTGCCGAGCACCAGCGCGCCGGATGCCTCTCCGACGCCAGACTCTTCCGCGTAACCAGCACAGCACGACCGGCAGGACCGGGCCGACGCAGCACTCGTGCGTCGCCTTCATAACCGACATAGGAGATTTACCATGACTTCGGCCGTAACCATTCCCAGGCACGGGGGCACTGGAGGGCGTACGGCCGTTGCCGCGCGGGCGCGACAGGTCGTCAAGGCGTACGGGGCCGGCGAGACCCGTGTCGTTGCTCTCGACCACGTGGACGTGGACATCGCCCGCGGGCAGTTCACCGCGATCATGGGCCCCTCGGGGTCCGGCAAGTCCACCCTCATGCACTGCCTGGCCGGGCTCGACACCGTCTCGTCGGGGCAGATCTACCTCGACGACACCGAGATCACCGGACTCAAGGACAAGAAGCTCACACAGCTGCGCCGGGACCGGATCGGGTTCATCTTCCAGGCGTTCAACCTGCTGCCGACGCTGAACGCGCTCGAGAACATCACGCTGCCCATGGACATCGCCGGGCGCAAGCCCGACAAGCAGTGGCTCGCGCGGGTCGTCGACACCGTCGGGCTGAGCGACCGGCTCAAGCACCGGCCCACCCAGCTCTCCGGCGGTCAGCAGCAGCGCGTCGCCGTGGCCCGTGCGCTGGCCGCCCGGCCCGAGATCATCTTCGGTGACGAGCCGACCGGAAACCTCGACTCCCGTGCGGGAGCAGAGGTGCTGGGCTTCCTGCGGCAGTCGGTCGACGAACTCGGGCAGACCATAGTGATGGTGACGCACGACCCGGTTGCGGCCTCGTACGCGGACCGGGTGCTGTATCTCGCCGACGGCCGGATCGTCGACGAGATGTACAAGCCGACCGCGGACGCCGTCCTGGACCGTATGAAGGACTTCGACGCCCGGGGGCGCACGTCATGACCGTGCTGAAGACTTCGATGCGCAACTTCTTTGCGCACAAGGGGCGCATGGCCCTGTCGGCGATCGCCGTGCTGCTGTCGGTGGCCTTCGTCTGCGGGACGCTGGTGTTCACCGACACCATGAACACCACCTTCGACAAGCTGTTCGCGGTCACCGCGTCCGATGTCACCGTCTCCCCGAAGGCCGCGAAGAGCGACGACACACCGCAGAACGGGGTGCCCGAGTCGCTGCCCGCCTCCGTGCTGCAGCAGGCCCGCACGGCCGAGGGCGTCAAGTCGGCCGAGGGCGGGGTCAGTTCGATGAACGTGACCGTCGTCAACAGCCACAACGACAACATGGGATCCAGCACCGGCGCGCCCACCATCGCCGCCAACTGGACCGACGACGAGCTGCGTTCGATGGAGATCACCTCCGGGCACGCCCCGCGCGGGCCGACCGAGGTGATGGTCGACGCCGACACCGCCGACAAGCACCACCTGAAGATGGGCGACGAACTGCGCACCATCGCGCAGACCGGTGACTTCAAGGCGAGGATCGTCGGCATCGCCACCTTCAAGGTGACCAACCCCGGTGCCGCCGTCGTCTACTTCGACACCGCCACCGCACAGCGCGAACTGCTCGGCGCCACCGGCCGGTTCACCCAGATCGGCGTCACCGCCGCGGCCGGCGTCTCGGACACGCAGCTCAAGCAGAACATGGCGCGGGCGCTCGGTGCGGGGACGTACAAGCTGCAGACCGCCAAGGAGAACGCCGACGAGAACCGCAAGGGCGTCGGCCAGTTCATGAACGTCATCAAGTACGCCATGCTCGGCTTCGCCGGGATCGCGTTCCTGGTGGGCATCTTCCTGATCATCAACACCTTCTCGATGCTGGTCGCCCAGCGCACCCGCGAGATCGGCCTGATGCGGGCGATCGGTTCGTCCCGCAAGCAGGTCAACCGTTCGGTACTGGCCGAGGCGACGCTGCTCGGGGTCGTCGGATCCGCGCTCGGCGTCGGGGCCGGTGTCGGTATCGCGGTCGGCCTGATGAAGCTCATGGGGTCGATGGGCATGGACCTGTCGACGCGGGACCTGACGGTGAAGTGGACCACGCCCCTGGCCGGCATGCTCCTCGGCATCGTCGTCACCGTCCTCGCCGCCTACCTGCCGGCCCGCCGCGCCGGCAAGGTCTCCCCGATGGCCGCGCTGCGCGACGCCGGTACGCCGGCCGACGGCAGGGCCGGCTGGGTGCGCGCCCTGATCGGGCTCGTCCTCACGGGGGCCGGAGGCGCCGCCCTGCACACGGCGGCCACGGCGAAGAAGGCGACCGACGGATCGGGGATGCTGGGCCTCGGTGTCGTCCTGTCCCTGATCGGCTTCGTGATCATCGGCCCGCTGCTGGCCGGCGTGGTCGTCCGGGTGATCAGTGCGGTGCTGCTGCGGGCCTTCGGCCCGGTCGGCCGCATGGCCGAGCGCAACGCGCTGCGCAACCCCAGGCGTACGGGGGCCACGGGTGCGGCCCTGATGATCGGCCTGGCACTGGTGGCCTGTCTGTCGGTGGTCGGCTCCTCGATGGTCGCCTCGGCGACGGGCGAGCTGGACAAGTCGGTCGGCGCAGACTTCATCGTCACGGGCAAGCAGCGGATCGTCCCGCAGGCCGAGAAGGCCATGGAGCAGACACCGGGCCTGGCCCACGTCACCCGCTACAAGCAGCTCGACGCCACCCTGACCTCGCCCGACGGCCAGAAGGACACCGACGGCCTGACCGCCGCCGACCCGTCCTACGCCCAGGACCTGCGCCGCGTGACCACGGCCGGCACCCTCACGGCCGCCTACGGCACCGACGCCATGTCCGTCGGCTCCAAGTACGCCAAGAAGCACGGCGTGCACGTCGGCGACACCCTCTCGGTCGCCTTCAAGGGCGGCGCCACGGCCAGGCTCAAGGTCGCGGCCATCACCGACGACGACGTCGCCATCGACCAGGGCGCGCGGTACACCAGCATCGCGACGATGCAGAAATACCTCCCGGCCGGCAAGATCCCGCCGAACGTCATCATGTTCGCCAAGGCCAGGGACGGCCAGGAGAAGCAGGCGTACGCGGCCCTGAAGACGGCGCTGAAGCCGTACCCGCAGTACGAGGTCCGGGACCAGACCGACTACAAGCAGGAACTGAAGGACCAGATCGGCCAGCTCCTGAACATGGTCTACGGCCTGCTGGCACTCGCGATCATCGTGGCGATCCTGGGTGTGGTGAACACCCTGGCCCTCTCGGTGGTCGAGCGGACCCGCGAGATCGGCCTGATGCGCGCCATCGGCCTCTCCCGCCGCCAGCTGCGCCGCATGATCCGCATGGAGTCGGTCGTGATCGCCCTGTTCGGCGCCCTGCTGGGCCTGGGCCTGGGCATGGGCTGGGGCGCAACCGCCCAGAAGCTCCTCGCCCTGGAGGGCCTCAAGGTCCTCGACGTGCCCTGGCCGACGATCACCGCCGTCTTCATCGGCTCGGCCTTCGTGGGTCTGTTCGCGGCCCTGATCCCGGCGTTCCGAGCGGGCCGCATGAACGTACTGAACGCGATCGCCACCGAGTAGCGATCGGTCACAGCCACCGCACACGGGGGTTGCGGGGGAGCGCCCGGTGCCGGTGAGTCTTGGGGGACTCACCGGCACCGGGCAGTTTCGTTTGTGCATTTCAGCCTGTCTGGGGGCACCCCCTCTGGGGGAGTTTGAGGACGAGGCCGTCCAGGCCGAAAGCGGGGGTCTGGGGGCGAAGCCCCCAGGACGGGACGGGAAGGGGCGGCGGGGGCGAGCTGCATCCATCAGCGGCTCCGCCGCGGGCCCCGCGCCCGGTACCCCCACGGCGGACGTTGTCCACAGCCCCCGGCACCCGCGCCGACGCCGACGTACGCTGGAGGGACCCCCGGCCCGCCGCGCGCGTCGGGCGATTCGCGTTGCCCACCCCCGGACGAAAGCCGCCCCGAATGAGCCTGCACGGTCTGCTCGACGCCGTCGTCAAGGACACCGCCCTCGCAGAAGCCGTCAAGGCGGCCGCAGACGGCAACCGCATGCACATCGACCTCGTCGGTCCCCCTGCCGCCCGCCCCTTCGCGATCGCCGCACTCGCCCGCGAGACCGGCCGCCCCGTGCTGGCGGTGACGGCGACGGGACGCGAGGCGGAGGACCTGGCCGCCGCCCTTCGTTCGCTGCTCCCGTCGGACGGCGTCGTGGACTACCCGTCCTGGGAGACGCTCCCGCACGAGCGGCTGAGCCCCCGCAGCGACACCGTCGGACGACGCCTCGCCGTCCTGCGCCGCCTGGCCCACCCCCGCCCCGACGACCCCGAGACAGGCCCGGTCTCCGTCGTCGTGGCCCCCGTAAGGTCCGTGCTGCAACCGCAGGTCAAGGGCCTCGGAGACCTGGAACCGGTGGCTCTGCGCACCGGCCAGACCGCCGACCTGAACGAGATCGTGGAGGCCCTCGCCGCCGCCGCGTACGCGCGCGTGGAGCTCGTCGAGAAGCGCGGCGAGTTCGCCGTACGAGGCGGCATCCTGGACGTCTTCCCGCCCACCGAGGAACACCCCCTGCGCGTGGAGTTCTGGGGCGACGACGTCGAGGAGATCCGCTACTTCAAGGTCGCCGACCAGCGCTCCCTCGAAGTCGCCGACCACGGCCTGTGGGCCCCGCCCTGCCGTGAACTCCTGCTCACGGACGACGTACGCACGCGTGCGCGCACCCTCGCCGAACAGCATCCCGAACTGGGCGAACTGCTCGGCAAGATCGCCGAGGGCATCGCGGTCGAGGGCATGGAGTCCCTCGCGCCCGTCCTGGTCGACGACATGGAGCTGCTGATCGACGTCCTGCCCAAGGGCGCCATGGCCGTCGTGTGCGATCCGGAGCGGGTACGCACGCGTGCCGCCGATCTGGTGGCGACCTCGCAGGAGTTCCTGCAGGCGTCCTGGGCGGCCACAGCGGGCGGCGGCGAGGCCCCCATCGACGTCGGCGCGGCCTCCCTCTGGTCCATCGCGGACGTCCGCGACCGGGCCCGCGAGCTGGACATGATGTGGTGGTCCGTCTCGCCCTTCGCGGCGGACGAAGACCTGGACGCAGACACCCTCAAGCTCGGCATGCACGCCCCCGAGACCTACCGCGGCGACACCGCCAAGGCCCTCGCCGACACCAAGGGCTGGCTCGCAGAAGGCTGGCACACGGTGTTCGTCACCGAGGCGCACGGCCCCGCGGCCCGTACGGTCGAGGTGCTGGGCGGCGAGGGCATCGCGGCCCGCCTCGACATGGAACTCGGGGCGATCTCCCCGTCCGTCGTGCACGTGGCGTGCGGCTCGATCGACTACGGCTTCGTCGACCCGGCGCTCAGGCTCGCCGTCCTGACCGAGACCGACCTGTCCGGCCAGAAGGCGGCCGGCAAGGACGGCGCCCGGATGCCGGCCCGCCGCCGCAAGACCATCGACCCGCTCACCCTGGAGGCGGGCGACTACATCGTCCACGAGCAGCACGGCGTCGGCCGCTACATCGAGATGGTGCAGCGCACGGTCCAGGGCGCCACCCGCGAGTACCTGGTCGTCGAGTACGCCCCCGCCAAGCGCGGCCAGCCCGGCGACCGCCTCTACATCCCCACCGACCAGCTGGAGCAGATCACCAAGTACGTCGGTGGCGAGGCCCCCACCCTGCACCGCCTGGGCGGCGCCGACTGGACGAAGACGAAGGCACGCGCGAAGAAGGCCGTCAAGGAGATCGCGGCCGACCTCATCAGGCTGTACAGCGCGCGCATGGCGGCCCCCGGCCACACCTTCGGCCCGGACACCCCCTGGCAGCGCGAGCTAGAGGACGCCTTCCCGTACGCGGAGACGCCCGACCAGCTCACCACCATCGCCGAGGTCAAGGAAGACATGGAGAAGTCGGTCCCCATGGACCGCCTGATCTGCGGCGACGTCGGCTACGGCAAGACGGAGATCGCGGTCCGGGCCGCCTTCAAGGCCGTACAGGACGGAAAGCAGGTGGCGGTCCTGGTCCCCACCACCCTCCTGGTCCAGCAGCACTTCGGAACGTTCTCCGAGCGCTACTCCCAATTCCCCGTGAACGTGAGGGCGTTGAGCCGCTTCCAGACGGACACCGAGGCGAAAGCCGTCCTGGAGGGGCTGCGGGAGGGCTCGGTGGACCTCGTCATCGGCACCCACCGCCTGTTCTCCTCGGAGACCAAGTTCAAGGACCTCGGCCTGGTCATCGTCGACGAGGAGCAGCGCTTCGGCGTCGAGCACAAGGAGCAGCTGAAAAAGCTGCGCGCGAACGTCGACGTACTGACGATGTCCGCGACCCCCATCCCCAGGACGCTGGAAATGGCCGTGACCGGCATCCGCGAGATGTCCACGATCACGACACCCCCGGAGGAGCGCCACCCCGTCCTGACCTTCGTCGGGCCGTACGAGGAGAAGCAGATCGGCGCCGCGATCCGGCGTGAACTGCTGCGCGAGGGCCAGGTCTTCTACATCCACAACCGGGTGGAGTCGATCGACCGGGCGGCCTCCCGCCTGCGCGAGATCGTCCCCGAGGCGCGGATCGCGACCGCCCACGGCCAGATGTCCGAGTCGACCCTCGAGCAGGTCGTCGTCGACTTCTGGGAGAAGAAGTACGACGTCCTCGTCTCGACCACGATCGTCGAGTCCGGCATCGACATCTCCAACGCCAACACCTTGATCGTGGAGCGCGGCGACAACTTCGGCCTCTCCCAGCTGCACCAGCTGCGCGGCCGGGTGGGCCGTGGCCGCGAGCGCGGGTACGCGTACTTCCTGTACCCGCCGGAGAAGCCGCTGACGGAGACCGCCCACGAGCGTCTGGCGACGATCGCCCAGCACACCGAGATGGGCGCGGGCATGTACGTCGCGATGAAGGACCTGGAGATCCGAGGGGCCGGCAACCTCCTCGGCGGCGAACAGTCCGGCCACATCGCAGGCGTCGGCTTCGACCTGTACGTCCGCATGGTCGGCGAGGCGGTCGCGGACTACCGGGCCTCCCTGGAGGGCGGGGTGGAGGAGGAGCCGCCCCTGGAGGTCAAGATCGAGCTCCCCGTCGACGCGCACGTCCCGCACGACTACGCCCCCGGCGAGCGCCTGCGCCTGCAGGCCTACCGTGCCATCGCCTCCGCCAACACGGAGGAGGACATCAAGTCCGTACGTGAGGAACTCGTCGACCGCTACGGCAAGTTGCCCGAACCGGTGGAGAACCTGCTGCTGGTGGCGGGCCTGCGCATGCTCGCCCGCGCCTGCTCAGTCGGCGAGATCGTCCTGCAGGGCACCAACATCCGCTTCGCGCCGGTGGAGTTGAGGGAGTCCCAGGAGCTCAGGCTCAAGCGCCTGTACCCGGGCACCGTCATCAAGCCGGCCGTCCACCAGGTCCTGGTGCCGCGCCCGAAGACGGCGAAGGTGGGCGGAAAGCCGTTGGTCGGGCGGGAGTTGCTGGGCTGGGTGGGCGAGTTCCTGGCGTCGATTCTCGGTTCGTAGCCGTCCTGCCGAACACCTGCTGCACATACAGAGCCGTCCGCGGGAGGCGGATTCCGCGGACGGCTTTGTATGCGGCCTCAAGGCTGTTGCGCTGTGGCCTTATGGCTGTTCGGGCCTGTCGCGATCCATGCCGAGCTGTCCCTCGATGTGCTGCTGGGCGTCGTCGACCTGGTTCTCGTACTTGTTGCCCGTTCTCTCGTTGACCTTCCGTTCCCCCGCGTCGGACATGTCCTTGGCCTTGTCCTGCATCTGGCGGTTGCTCTTGAACCTGT
>Ga0105246_10000293_pt1 | contig 26148 bp, 21 predicted proteins | sample KBSM64metaG_FD_99694 | JGI IMG/M metagenome (GOLD analysis project Ga0105246, IMG submission 99694) | Miscanthus rhizosphere microbial communities from Kellogg Biological Station, Michigan, USA - KBS M6-4 metaG | ecosystem: Host-associated > Plants > Roots > Rhizosphere > Soil | place... | reverse complement strand
GCTGGTCTTCTGGTCGATCACGCTGATCGTCTCGGTGAAGTACGTGACGATCATCATGCGGGCCGACAACCACGGCGAGGGTGGCGTCCTCGCGCTGGCCGCGCTGATCCGGCGGATGGCCGGGCCGCGCTCGGTGGTCACGGTCCGGGTGATCCTGCTGGCCCTGGTCGGCGCCTCGCTGTTCTACGGCGACTCGGTGATCACGCCGGCGATCTCGGTGCTGTCCGCGGTCGAGGGGCTCAAGGTGTCCGCGCCCAGCCTCGCCGACCTCGTCGTACCGATCGCGATCACCATCCTGACCATCCTGTTCGTCAGCCAGCGGTTCGGCACGCACCGCATCGGCGCCCTGTTCGGCCCGGTGATGACCTTGTGGTTCGTCACCATCGGGGTTGCCGGGCTGGCGCACGTCCTGCCCCACCCGGACATCATCAAGGGGCTGTCGCCGAGCTACGCGGCGGCGTTCGTGGCCGAGCGCCCGTTCATCGCGTTCGTCGCCCTCGGCGCCGTCGTGCTGTGCATCACCGGAGCCGAGGCGCTGTACGCGGACATGGGCCACTTCGGCCGGCCGCCGATCCGGCGGGCCTGGTTCTTCCTCGTCTTCCCGGCGCTGACGTTCAACTACCTCGGCCAGGGCTCGCTCATCCTCGGCGACCCGAGCGCCACGTCCTCGCCGTTCTTCCTGCTGCTGCCGGGCTGGGCCCGGATTCCCATGGTGGTGCTGGCCACCGCGGCCACGGTGATCGCGTCCCAGGCGGTGATCTCCGGGGCGTTCTCGGTGTCCAGGCAGGCGGTGCAGCTGGGGTTGCTGCCGCCGCTGCGGATCCGGCAGACCTCCGAGCACGAGGCCGGCCAGGTCTACCTGCCCGCGGTCAACTGGGCACTGTTCGCCGGCGTGCTCGTCCTCATCGTGGTGTTCCGGTCGTCCGAACGGCTCGCCACCGCGTACGGGATCGCGGTCACCGGTGCGCTGCTGGTCGACACCGCGCTGCTCGTCGTCGTCGCCCGGCGCCGCTGGCACTGGCGACCGTGGCAGCTTGTGCTGGCCGCGGTCGTCTTCGGCGGGATCGAGCTGTCCTTCCTGGCCGCCAACCTGACCAAGGTGCTCTCCGGCGGCTGGCTGCCGCTGCTCATCGCGAGCACCGTGTTCCTGATCATGACGACCTGGCGCAAGGGCCGGGACATCACCGTGCAGAACCGGGCCGCAGCCGAGGGTCCGCTGCAGGACTTCATCGAGAAGGTGCGCAAGCACCAGATCACCAGGGTCCGCGGCATCGGCGTGTTCCCGCACCCGACGAAGGACACCACCCCGCTGGCGCTGCGGGCGAACGTCGAGCACAACCACGTGCTGCACAAGCACGTCCTCATCGTCTCGGCCCGGCCCGAGGGCGTGCCGCACGTCAAGCCGGAAGACCAGCTCGTGGTCGACGACCTCGGCTACGACGACGACGGGATCATGCACCTCACGGTGCGGTACGGGTTCTTCGACAGCCCGGACCTGCCGGCGGCGGTGGAGAAGGCCGTTGCCGACGGGCTGATCCCGTTCCAGGTGGACATCGACGACGTGTCCTACTTCCTGTCGCGCGGCGCGTTACGGCGCACCGACCGACCCGGGATGAGCCGCTGGCGCAAGCAGTTGTTCATCGTGCTCGCGCACAACGCCGGCGACCCGGCCGAGATCTTCGGCCTGCCTCGCAACCAGACCGTGATCATGGGGTCCGATGTGGACGTTTAGTAGAACCCCAGCCGGGCCAAGGGTTCGACCAGCTCCCGCTCCTCGTACGCGAGGTGGCTGAGCAGCGCGTCGGTGAGCAGATCGGCCGCCTCGCGCAGCTGCTTGTCGCCGTCCGGCCCGGACACGAACGCGACCAGCGCCCGGTCCACCTGCTCCAGCACGCCGTGGATGGCGCCGTGCTCCTGCTCCAGCCGGTCGATCACCGGGGCGAGCCGCGGGTCGGCGCCGCGCAGGTGCGGGAACACGCTGCGGTCTTCGATCGTGTGGTGCGTCGTGACGATCCGGCAGTACGACTCGCAGTAGGCGCCGACGGTCCAGTTGTTCTGCCGGATCGTCATCTGGCTGATGTGGTCCCGCGCGGCGCCGGGGTCGGTCCGGCCGGTCGTCACCTGGTCGATGAGGTCACGCATCCGCTCCAGCTCGTCCCGCAGCCCGTCGTGCACGTCGACCAGGTGCCGGCCGGCGGCGCGCTCGTGCGCGGTGTACGCCCGGTCCGGGTCGGGCGCCGGCCCGGTCGGCCGGGTGTTCTCGTCCCACACCTGGCGGCCCGACAACCGCACCCCGTCGTCCGCAGTGGGCACCACCCCGAGCCCCTCCGCGACCAACCTCTCCCGCCGCCGGCCGCGCGGGGAGCCGTCCGCGCCAGCACCCGACCCGGCCGCGTCCACCGGCAAACCAGCACCCGACGACCCGACCGCGGCGGACGAGCCGGCAGCGGAGGCACTCGGTAGCCCCGATCCAGCCACCGCCGCACCAGCCCCCGACGGAGCGGCCGAATCACCCGCGGCGGCCGAGCCGGTCACGGCCGAGGAACCAGCCCCGGACAAACCAGCCCTTGACACACCAGCCCCCGACGCACCAGTTCCCTCGGCGGAGTCACCCGGGGCGGCCGAGCCGGTCACGGCCGACGCACCAGCCCCGGACGCACCAGCCCCCGACACACCAGCCCGCTCCGAGCCAGCCGCGTCCGGGGAAGCGTGGGAGGTCGGCGAACCAGGGGAGGTTGCCGGACCAGCCGCCGCGGAGTCTGCCCCGGTGGGCGAGCCGGCCGCGGTCGGTGAACCGGGCCCGTTCGAGGCGGGAGCCGGGGCGGGATCGGGCTGGCCGGGTTCGGCGCGTTCGGCGGCGACAAGCTCGCGGACCGCGGGGGCGACCTCGCCGGCGAACCGGCGCAGCACCTCCGGATCGTCGCCCATCACGATGAACCCGCGGAACCGCTGCTCGATCGCCAGCTCGGCCAACTGGTCGGCCCACATCCTCGCCGGCCCCTGCAGGAATCCCTCACCTCGCGAAGCGAATCGCCCCGCGATGTTGTAGAGCCGGCGAATCGCCGCCGGATCTCGCCCGGTCTCTTCCGCCGCCGCGTCGATCGCGCGGTTCATCGCCGGCAGCTCGTCCGGCGGTGCGTACGGACTGCTGGGCAACCATCCGTCGGCAAGCCTCCCGGTCAGCCCGAGCATCCGCTTCTTGTACGCGCCGACCCAGATCCCGACGTCGTGCGCCGGAGCCGGCCCCGGATGCGCTCCCCAGACCCGGTAGTGCTGCCCGTCGATCCGCACCGTGCCGCCGTTCACATCCCAGATCGCGCGGATGATGCGGATGCCCTCCTCCAGCGCGTCGACCGCGCGCCGCGCGTCCAGCCGGGGACCGCCGATCGCGGCGATCGCCTCGAAGAACCCGCCCGCGCCGAGGCCGAGCTCCACCCGCCCCTGGCTGAGCAGATCCAGCGTCGCGACGCTGCGGGCGAGCACCGCCGGCGGCCGCAGCGGCAGGTTGGCCACGTTGGGCGTGACCGTGATCCTCGACGTCCTGGCTGCGATCACGGACAGCAGCGTCCAGGTGTCGAGAAACCGCGCCTGGTACGGGTGGTCCTGGATGCTGACCAGATCGAGCCCGACCTGCTCGGTGAGCCGCGCCAGGTCGACCACCCGCTCGGGCCGCTCGGCCGAGGGCGTCAGGAAGCTGCCGAAGACCAGATCATGCTCCACACCCCAGATGATATGTGCAGCAGACGAATTGTCGAACAGACGACCTTCTTGATAGCATCGTCGCGTGCTGGACGACGACCTGGGCTGGTCCCTCGGAGTCGTCTTCCGCACGTACGTCCGGATCGCCGACACGCTCATGAGCTCCGTGCCCGGAGGCCCGCGAGGGTTCCAGGTGCTGACCGCGGCGACCGCGGAGGCGCCGGTGGGCCAGGGAGCGCTGGCACATCGGCTCGGCATCGACCGCACCGTGATGACCTATCTGGTCGACGAGCTGGAGGCGGCCGGGCTGGTCGAGCGCCGCGCCGACACCAAGGACCGGCGGAACAAGCAGATCGTCGCGACCGGCCATGGCACGCGCCTGTTGGCCGACCTGCAACACCGCTTGGGCAAGGCCGAGGACCACGTGCTGGCGCCGCTGTCCGACGCCGAGCGCACCCGCTTCCGCCGCCTGCTACGCAAGCTGGCCGTGCGTGCCCAGCACCTCGACCCCGTGGCCGACGCCTGTGCCCTGGTCGAAGAACTCGACGCCGCCGCACACTCCGCCAGCACCCACCGCTGACGCGCTAGCGAACCGCGCGCCCAGGTCGCACGGTGCGTGCCGGGGTGCACTGGTACCGATCGCGGTGCCGGTCGTCTGCGCCGACGGGATGCCAGCGACCAAGGCGCGTCGCGGTTCACGTGGCGGCGCGCCGGCGCTGGCGCGCTGCCTCGTAGAGGAGCACCGTGCCGGCCGAGGCTGCGTTGAGGGAGCTGGCTGCGCCGGTCATCGGTATTCGCACGATCTCGTCCGCGGCTTCCCGCCATGCCGCCGACAGACCGGTCGTCTCGTTGCCGATCAGCACAACAGTTGGCCCGGTGAGGTCGACCGCATCCACATCGGTGGCGCCATGCTCGTCCGTCGCGACAATCCGCCCGGTCGACCAGGCAAGCACCTCGCGAGGTCTGGGCATACGCACGACCGGGATCGCGAACAGCGAGCCGGTGCTCGCACGCACCGACCCCGGGTCGTACGGGTCGGCGGCATGGCCGGTGACGATCACACCGTGCGCGCCAAACGCATCCGCTGACCGGATCAGCGTGCCGATGTTGCCAGGCGTCGCAGGACGGTCGAACACGACGACGAGCAGGTCGTCCCGCTGCGGAATCCGGTCGAGCCGATCCTCCGGCAGTCCGACGAGTGCGATGAGCTCCTGCTCGTCCTTCTCCCCGAGCTCGCGCATGAGCTCGTCGGACAGCTCGACGTGGTCGTACCGGCTCAACAGCTCGTCGGCCCAGCGCGACCTCGGCCCGCCGGCGTGCAACAGCGTCCGAATGTCCCAGCCATGCTCGGCGGCGAGCGTGATCGGCCGAACCCCCTGGACCAGGAACTCGCCCGCCCGTTGCCGCTTGGTCCGGTTGGTGAGCAGCGCCTGCCACTGCTGGAAGGAGGCGTTGCGAGTGCTGACCGTGCGCGGCACGGATCCATTCTGTCGGTGCCGGCCGGCATGATCTGCGCCATGTTCGCGGAGGAGTTCGACGGGCCGACGTTGGACACCTCGGTGTGGCTGCCGCACTACCTACCGGCGTGGAGCTCGCGCGCCGAGACAGCCGCGACGTACGAGATCCTGGATTCCTGCCTGGTGCTGTCGATCCCGCCGGAACAGGGGCTGTGGATGGCGGCCGAGCACCCGACCCCGCTGCGAGTGTCAGGGATCCAGACCGGCAACTTCTCCGGACCGGTCGGCAGCAGGATCGGACAGCAGCCGCTCGACGGCGGTTCGGTGGTACGCGAGGAGCAGGAGACGTTCTGGGGTTTCACTCCGCAGTACGGGCGGTTGGAGATGCGGGCGCGGATGGTGATCTCACCCCGGTCAATGGCGGCGTGGTGGATGGTCGGCCTGGAAGACCGCCCGGAGCGGTGCGCGGAGATCTGCGTGGTCGAGGTCTTCGGCTCCGGGGTCGAGCCGGGCCGGTCGGCCGAGGTGGGCATGGGGCTCAAGGAGTTCCGCGATCCGCACGTGAAGCGCGACTTCGCGGCACCACGATTGACCATCGACGTGGCCGAGTTCCATGACTACGCCGTGGACTGGACGGCCGAGCGGGCCGAGTTCTTCGTCGACGGGCAGCTGATCCGCTCCTGCCCGCAGCCGCCGGCGTACCCGATGCAGATGATGGTCGCCGTCTTCGACTTTCCTGATGAGTCGACCGGCACCGACGCCGACCTGGTCCCCCAGCTCGTCGTCGACCATCTGCGCCACACGCCCTGAGACTGCTGGCGGCGCCGGATCCCGTCAGGCCCGGTGATCGTGGTCGGGGGCGAGCAGCGGGAAGAGGCGGGCGACGACGGCGACCGGTGCCGCGTCCGGGGGACGGTGGGCGGGCGAGTCCTCCCGTGCGTGGTAGCGGGCCAACGCGCGGCGGATCACCGCACCGACCTCGCGCATCTCCCGGGGCGTCAGGTAGACGACCTGGCTGAACGCCTCGTCCTTCCGCCACCGCTCCGGAGCGCGGTCGCGCACCGCCACCCACCGCTGGTAGCTCTCGTCCTCCAGCCCGCGCGCGAGCAGGTCGAGCCCCTCGGCGGCGGCCGGCCGGTGCGGGTCGACCAGCCGCCACGGTCGCCGGCGGCCGGTGCGTCCCGGCACCTCCTCGACCACCCCGTACCGCTCCAACTGCCGCAGGTGGAACGAGTGCAGTCCGGTGTTGCCGCCGAGCTCCCGCGCGGCGTCGGTCGCGGTCAGCGTGCCGACCCGGCCGAGCAGCTCCAGCAGGGCCGCCCGCACGGGGTGGCCGAGCAGCGCGGCAACGGTTGGATCACGCGGCTGCACCCACGGCGTCCCTGCCCCCACTTTGCAAACTATGATGCTTTGCAAGCCCGCCGTCAAAGGTTGACGCGGGCGATCGTGGAGGAGAGCGATGACCGTCCTGCCGATCCGCCTGTTCGGCGACCCGGTGCTGACCACGCCGGCTGACCCGGTGGTGACCTTCGATGCCGAGCTGCGCCGCCTCGTGCGTGACCTCCACGACACGCTCTACGACGAGCAGGGTTCCGGACTCGCCGCCCCGCAGCTCGGCGTCGGCCTGCGGGTGTTCGCCTTCCACGTGGAGGGCGTCGAGGGAACCCTGGTCAATCCCGTGCTGGACTTTCCGGACGACGAGGAGCAGGACGGCCCGGAGGGCTGCCTGTCGATGCCCGGCATCTACATCGACACGATCCGTCGACAGAACGTCGTCGCCCGCGGCTTCACCGAGCACGGGGACCCGCTGCAGATCGTCGGCTCCGGCTACCTGGCCCGCTGCCTCCAGCACGAGACCGACCACCTCGACGGCGTCCTGTTCATCGACCGGATGGACACCCCGCGCCGCCGGGCTGCCCTGCGCGCCCTGCGTGAGGCGCCGTGGGCCCAGGACGGCGCACCTCGGGTCAAGATCAGCCCGCATGCGGCGCCGAACCCGTTTCGCTGATCCGCGGTCACAGCAGGTCGAGCAGCGGCCCCACCTCCTGGCTGGCGTACCAGAGCAGGTCGTAGCCCTCGGCCCCGTCCACCACGAACTTGGCGTCGTCGCTGCCGAGGTCCGCCTCCAGGACCACCGCGACCGCGGCCGCGACCGCCTTCTCCGCCTCGGCACTGTCGACGTGCACCGCGGCGACCAGCTTCATCGGCACCGGCATCGCCACCCGGACCACCGCGCGATCGAGGTCCGGCCGGAGCGTCACCTGCTCGTCCGGCACGTCGACGGCGACCACGGCGCGACGCGGCATCGCATCCGGATCCTGATCGAGCAGCCGCAGCGACCCACGAGCGGCGTCGAGCAGTGCCGCGTACTCCAGTTCGTCCAGGTCGCTGTCCCGATACCAGGCCCGCAGCTGCGGCGTCACGGCGAACCCGGTCAGCGGCGGCGGCCCGAGCTCGCCGGTGTCGACCAGCTCCCGAAGAGTCCGCGTGGTCGCCGGGAAGTAGACCCGCATCAGCTCACCGATCCCGCCTGCAGCGGCCAGCCCGTACCGCCGCCGCGCAGCGCCGCCACGGTGGTCCGCAGTGCGGTGGCCAGCACCGCCTGCCGGCGCCGCGGATCCATCAGGTTGGCCCCGATCGCCCGTAGGTCATCCGGCCCGGGGCCGAGCAGCGTGACCGACGTGCCCGACGCACGCAGCACCTCTGCGTCGGCGAGCACCCGCCGGGTCACCAGCCGTCGCCACCGCCGCTCCGCCCGGGCCATCGCCGACCGGGGCCGGTCATACGCGAACGACGCCATCGGCGCCAGCACGTAGACCTCGTCGAGCCCGGCGCCCGCCAGCAGGTCCAGCGAGGTGGGCGACAGCGTCCCACCGTCCACGTACGGCCTGCCGTCGATCACGACAGGCGCGTACCAGCCCGGGATGGCGCAGGACGCGGTGACCGCGTCGGCCAGCGTGGCCGGGGGCGACCCGGCCCGGCCGAACACCGTACGCGTCCCGGCGGCGTAGTCCATCGCGACGATCCACGTGCTCGGCGCCGCCGGCCAGCCGCCGCCGGACAGCGGCTCGGAGACGAGCTCGACCATCCGGTGCAGCGGGAGCAGCGTGCCGCGTCCGCGCGGCATCGCGGCGGAGAAGGCAGCCATTGGTGGCACCCGGCGCGGATGCCGGGCGGCCGTCAGCAGCAACCGCGGCGAGCCGATGCCGAACCCGGGCCGCGGCGGCACCGCGCCTCCGCTGTCGCGCTCGTAGTCCCAGCTGATGTCCGGGTCGGCCGGGGCGGGGATGCCCTGCTGGTGGCGCAGCGCCACGTCAATGCCGATCCCGCTGCCGAGCAGCGCAGCCAGCACCGAGCCGGCCGACGTGCCGATGCAGACCTCGACGTCGCGGGCGTCGAAGCCTGCCTCCGCCTCCAGCGCGCGGACCGCGGCGATCATCCAGGTGAGCCCGAGCACGCCGCCGGCTCCGAGCACGAGCCCACGGCGTACGCCGTCCCCGTCCGCGGCGCTCATCTGACCGTGTCCACGAGCTCGGCCAGCGCCTCCTCCAGGAGCGCCCCGATCACCTCGACGTCGGGCAGCGCGTCCCGGTCGGCGTTGAGTCCGTAGTAGACCCGCCCGTTGTAGGAGGTGAGCCCGATGCTGAGGCCCTGCCCGCGGGCGAGCGGGACGACCGGGAACAGCTCGAGCATCTGCGCACCACCCGCGTACAGCGGGAACTGCGGACCGGGCACGTTGCTCACGACGAGGTTGAACAGCCGGCGGGTGAAGCCGTTGGCGGCCCGCGCGCCGAGAGAGTGAAGCGTCGGCGGCGCGAACCCGCCGAGCGCGACGAGCGCGTCCGCCCCGACCGACTGGCCGGACTCCTTGTGCGCCTTCATCGCGAAGCTGACCTGGGACAGCCGGACGACCGGATCGGGTTCGCCGACCGGCAGGTCGACCAGGTAGGACGAGACGCGGTTGCCGCCGGCGCCGCGCTGCTCGTCGGTCCGGACCGAAACCGGCACCATCGCCCGCATCGTGGTCGAGGCGGTGACGGCCTCGCCCCGGGACAGCAGCCAGCCGCGCAACGCGCCGGCCACGGTCGCCAGCACCACGTCGTTGACGGTGCCGCCGTGCACCTTGCGGACCCGCTTGTAGTCGTCCAGGTCGGTGCGGGCGACGCCGAACCGCCGCTGCTCGCCGATCGGCACGTTCATCGGGGTGGACGGAGCCGGACGTGCGGCGATCCTGGCCGCGGCGGCCAGCCCACCGATTGCGCCGACCACCTTGCCGGCGGTGGTCCGCAGGTCGAGCAGGCCCATCCGGACCGTGTCGGCGACCCCGGTCGGCCGCCGGATCAGATCGCTGACCGCGTCGGTGACCAGGCCGACCGTCCCGGGCTGCGGTGCTGGCATCCACAGGTCCTCGGGCACGTCGCGCGGGGTCGGGGTGACGTCGAGGATCACCTGGCCGATGTCCACCGCGCTGATCCCGTCGACCATCGCGTGGTGGGTCTTGCTGATGATCGCGATGCGACCGCCCTCGAGGCCCTCGACGAGGTACATCTCCCAGAGGGGGCGGTTGCGGTCGAGGCGCCGGGACATCAGCCGACTGACCAGCTCGTGCAGCTGCTCGTCGGAGCCCGGCCGCGGCAGCGCGGATCGACGTACGTGGAAGGTGATGTCGAAATCGGCGTCGTCCACCCAGATGGGGTTGGCGAGGTGACCGGGCACCCAGCGGATCTTCTGCCGGTAGCGCGGGACCAGACCGATCCGGTCTTCGATGAGCTTGACCAGGCGGTCGTAGTCGAAGCCGTCCGGCGGTGGCTCGAACACCAGGAGGCCGCCCACGTGCATCGGAGTGGTCGGCTCCTCCATGTAAAGGAACGAGACGTCAAGCGCGCTCAGTCGATCGGCCATGTGGACGCACCTCCTCGCCGGCCGGGGCGGACCTGGCTGGTCCGCGGGAGCACGACCATCGTGACACGCGAGCGCGGCGGCCGTCGGCAGCCGTCCACAGGCGAGAAGTTGTCCACAGCGCGCGACATCGGACTTGCACACGTCGGTATGGACGGACAACCAACGGCTCCGGACGGCGGTCAGCGGAGCGAGGTCTCGAAGAGGATCTCCAGCTCCGACACCGTTGTCTGGAGGTCGACGTGCTGCACGCCTACCATGCCAGCTGCTGCCGCTGCCTGCACATTGGGACGAAGGTCGTCGATAAAGACGATCTGCTCCGGTGGCAGGCCGAGCCGCTCCGAGGCGAGCGCGTAGATCGCCGGGTCCGGCTTGCGCAGCCCGACCTCGCCGGAGATCACCACCGCGTCGAAAAGCGCGTGCCAGCCGTCGCGTTCGTAGTCGAGACCCCAGGAGTTCGAGAGCAACCCGGTGCGGACGCCGGCCGCCCTGACCGTTCGCACGACGTCGATCATGCTGCTCTCGACCCGCATGCCGGAGAACATCCGGGTGAGCATGCCGGCGGCACGGTCGGCCGCACCCGGCTGAGCCGGCGCTCGCTCGAGCAGTTCGGCCGCGAGCAGGCGCTCGAACTCCGCCGCACTGATCCGGCCTGTCTCCAGATCATGCACGGGGTTGCGATCGGCGCCCGGCCCGAGCCAGCGACGCATGAGCTCGGCGAACCGATCAGGGTCGATGCCGTCCGCCTTCACCCACTCCGTCATGAACTCAGGCAGCGGGTTCGTCAGCACGCCCCCGTAGTCGACGAGAAGTCCGCGAAGGTGTCCGCCCACGCCGTCACGTCTACCGGAAACGCCGCCAACGGCACAGCCCGGGCCCGGACGGGCGGAGTGTGTCGGTCGACGGCTGGCAACGCCCGGGGAGGGAGAACTGCGGGCGGCTCAGCGGCGGGCGAACAGGCGCCGCCGCCGCGCCGGCACCGGTCCAGGGACGCCGGTCACCGTGCCAGCCAGGTCGACGAGGGATCGACGCAACCGGCTGGCCGGTGCGACCTCGGCGAGCGTGGCGCCGGCCAGGGTGGCAGCGTCGAGCGCGGCCGGGTCGGCCGGGAGGTGGGCGCTCGCCTCGACGTCGCCCCAGCGTTGCAGCGCCGCCGCGACGTCGCGGGCCCTCGCGGCGCCGGTGACCCGGTTGGCGACGATGCGCGGCGCAATGCCGGGCAGCGCCTCGCGCAGCTCGTCCAGACCGCGAGTGAGCCGGTGCAGCCCGATCCGACCAGCCGCGCCGACGCAGAGCACCACATCGGCGGCCGCGAGCGCGGCCAGGGTCGCGCCGTTGCGCTGAGGTGCGGTCTGCTCCTCGTCCTGCTCCAGGCAGAACCCGCAGTCCACCACCGTGAGGGCAGACAACCGGCGGGCCTCGTCGAGCACGGGTCCCAGTCCCGCGGTCCGAAGCTCCCGCCAGCGATCGGCCCGAGGGAGGCCGGTGAGCACCCGCAGCCGCGGACGCAGCTGCCGGCTGCGCTGAGCGAGCCGGATGGAGTCCAACCTGCCGGCCGCCGCATCGCGCGAGGCGAGAGCGAGCCCCGCGGTCTCGTCCAGCAGGCCGAGGGCCGGCGCAACCGTGCCGCCGTACGGATCGGCGTCTACCAAGAGCGTCGAGACCCCGAGCCGCGCCGCCTCGTCGGCCACGCCGATCGCGACCGTCGTTCGCCCCGGCGCCCCGGCCGGACCCCACACCGCTACGACCCTCCCGCGGCCCGGCTCCGCGGCCGGGCACGGCGGACGACGCGCGTAAGCCAGGTCACGGAACTGCGTCTCCGCTTCGGGGTCGAACTCAGCGTCCGGCTCGATGACAACCGGTGCCGCCGGTGGGACACCCAGCTTCACCGGCGGCTCACGAAGGACGGGCGGATACACACTGGCTCCTCTCGGCGCGTCAGCGACGTTATACACCCTTCTGACCGTTTTAAGCCACTTAGCCACAGTGCTGGCTTGGACTCACGTCCATCAGGAGTACGTGGCCGATGCCACACTGACGGTGGGTCGACATGAGATGGCGCTGGAAGGAATCGATGACCCCGGACCGCTTTCTGACCCTCGGTGACGTGGCCGACGTACTCAACATCTCCGCATCCCAGACCTACGCCTTGGTGCGCAGCGGCGCGCTGCCGGCGATCAAGATCGGCGGCCGCGGGCAATGGAGGGTCGAGCGCGAGCAGCTCGAGGCGTACATCGAGCGGATGTACGCGGAGACCCGACGATTCGTCGAGGCCCACCCATTGGGCCGGGACGAACCACTGCCTCCCGACTGATCGTCCGGTGGCGGCGGGACCCGCCGCCACCGATCTCTTACGCTGTCCCCTCGACCGAATCCCAACGAGGGACGCGAATCGACGGCGTTGCCGCGCGATAATCCACACCGGACGTCCAATTGTCGAATGCGGACGCCAAAATCGTGCATGCCACTGGTAGCCGATGCGGAATGTCGAAACCAACTCGCTCGGCGCCGAACGTGAGCGTCAATTCGCCATTCAGCGCGGAATGAAAACTCCCTTTTGCCCGTTTCTCCCGGTATCCTCCTTGACCGCCAGCGTTCGCTCTGAGGAAGGGACCTTCCCATGTCCGTGCCCGCACTCGATCCCTCGTCCGGAGGGGCCGGCCGACCGCGCCGGCCCACCGTCCGCCGCGTGCCGCGGCTGGAGCCGCCGTACGACGACGAGCTTCCCGACGGTCCGCTCGGCGTGATCCGGCAGCGGGAGGAGCTGCCGTTCGAGGAGCCGGCGCCGCGCCGGTTTCAGCATGAGATCGACTTCTTCGATCCGCAGCCGACCGCACGACGGAATCTGCCCGATCCGGAAGTGTGGGCGGCGCGGTTCCTGCAGGCGGTGTTCGAGACCCTGGCCGGTTCGCGTGCGTCGGCCCAGTTGCAGGAGTGGACAAGCCAGTCCGTCCGCTCGCAGATCTCCCGGATGACCTACGACGTGCGGTGGAAGACCGCACCAGGCGTGGTGCCGCTGGTCAAGTCCGTACGGGTGAGCGAGCCGGCCGACGGCGTGGCCGAGGTCGCCGCGGTCGTTCTGCGCGGCACGGTCTATTCGGCGGCGGCCGCCCGGCTGGAGGGCTTCGACGGCCGCTGGCGCGCGGTCGCCCTCGAGGTGCGGTGAGCTGGCGACACCGCCGCCCCGGACCAGCGCGGTCTGGGGCGGCGGTGGCAGCGGTCAGCGAGCTGCGGCCGGTGCGCCGTGGCAGCGCTTGTACTTCTTGCCCGAGCCGCAGGGGCAGGGCGCGTTGCGACCGGGCTCGCCACTGCTGACGGCGGCCCCTCCGGTCGCGGCCTTCTCCGGCTCGGTGGTGTCCAGCGTCGGCGCCGAATACTGCAGGTTGTCCGAGCGTCCACCGGTCTGCAGGCCCTTGGCGGTCAGCGCCGGCGCGGACCGCTCGACGACCGGAGCGACCAGGGCGGGCACCTCCTCGGCGTCCACCGCCGGCTCCTCCGGGGCAGGCTGCTGGACCTCGACCTCGACGTTGAACAGGAAGCCGACCGACTCCTCCTTGATCGCGTCGAGCATCGCGTTGAACATGTCGAAGCCCTCGCGCTGGTATTCGACCAGCGGATCGCGCTGGGCCATCGCCCGCAGTCCGATGCCCTCCTGCAGGTAGTCCATCTCGTAGAGGTGCTCGCGCCACTTGCGGTCGAGCACCTGCAGGACGACCCGCCGCTCCAACTCGCGCATGACCTCGGAGCCGAGCTCCTCCTCGCGTGCCTCGTAGGCGGCGTGCGCGTCATCGACGAGCAGCTCGGTCAGCTGCTCTGTGGACAGGCCGTTACGGTCGCCGCCGGCCTCCTCGATCACCTCGTCGATCGTCACCGAAATCGGATAGAGCGAGCGCAGCGCGGTCCAGAGCTGATCGAGATCCCATTCCTCCGGATAACCCTCGGAGGTCGCGCCCTCGACGTATCCGCTGATCACGTCGGTGAGCATGTTGTGGACCTGGTCCTGCAGGTCGGCACCCTCGAGCACACGCCGCCGCTCGTCGTAGATGACCGTGCGCTGCCGGTTGAGGACCTCGTCGTACTTGAGGACGTTCTTGCGGATCTCGAAGTTCTGCTGCTCGACCTGGGTCTGCGCCGACTTGATCGCCCGGGAGACCATCTTCGACTCGATCGGCTCGTCATCGGGCATGTTGAGCCGGGTCATGATCGTCTCGACCGCGGCGGCGTTGAACCGCTTCATCAGGTCATCGCCGAGCGAGAGGTAGAAGCGCGACTCGCCCGGGTCGCCCTGCCGCCCGGACCGGCCGCGCAGCTGGTTGTCGATGCGCCGGGACTCGTGCCGCTCGGTGCCGAGCACGTACAGCCCGCCGGCCTCGACGACCTCGTCGTGCTCCTTCTGCACCTGCGCGCGGACGTCCTCGAGGGCGGACTCCCAGGCCGCCTCGTACTCCTCCGGCGTCTCGGTCGGCGACAGGCCCCGCTCGCGCAGCAGCATGTCGGCGATGAACTCCTTGTTGCCGCCGAGCTCGATGTCGGTGCCGCGGCCGGCCATGTTCGTGGCGACGGTGACCGCGCCCGTCCGGCCGGCCAGCGCGACGATCGCCGCTTCCTTCTCGTGCTGCTTGGCGTTGAGCACCTCGTGCGGAATGCCCCGGCGCAGCAGCATGGACGAGAGCAGTTCGGACTTCTCCACGCTGGCCGTTCCGACCAGGACTGGCTGACCCGCCTCGACCCGCTGCGCGATGTCCTCGACGACCGCGTTGAACTTGGCGCCCTCGGACTTGTAGACGACGTCGGGCTGGTCGGCCCGGATCATCGGCATGTTGGTCGGGATCGGTACCACGCCGACCTTGTAGATCTGGTGCAGCTCGGCGGCTTCGGTCTGCGCCGTGCCGGTCATCCCGGCGAGCTTTTCGTAGAGGCGGAAGTAGTTCTGCAGGGTGATCGTGGCGAGAGTCTGGTTCTCGTCCTTGATCACGACGCCTTCCTTGGCCTCGATCGCCTGGTGCATGCCCTCGTTGTAGCGGCGGCCGTGCAGGACGCGGCCGGTGAACTCGTCGACGATGAGCACCTCACCGTTGGTGACGATGTAGTCCCGGTCGCGCTTGTAGAGCTCCTTGGCCTTGAGCGCGTTGTTGAGGTAGCCGACGAGCGGGGTGTTGACCGCCTCGTAGAGGTTCTCGATGCCGAGCTGGTCCTCGATCTTCTCGACGCCGGCCTCGGTGATCGCGACGGTGCGCTTGCTCTCCTCGACCTCGTAGTCGGTGTCCTTCTTCAGCATCGGCGCGAGCCGGGCGAACTCCTGGTACCACCGCGCGCTCTGCTCGGCCGGACCGCTGATGATCAGCGGGGTCCTGGCCTCGTCGATGAGGATCGAGTCGACCTCGTCGACCAGTGCGAAGTGGTGGCCGCGCTGGACCAGGTCGTCGCGGCTCCAGGCCATGTTGTCGCGCAGGTAGTCGAAGCCGAACTCGTTGTTGGTGCCGTACGTGATGTCCGCCGCGTATGCAGCGCGCCGCTCGGCGGGCGGCATCTGCGCGAGGATCATGCCGACCTCGAGCCCGAGGAAGCGGTGGATCCGGCCCATCCACTCGGCGTGGTACTTGACCAGGTAGTCGTTCACCGTGACCACGTGGACACCGTCGCCGGCGAGCGCGTTGAGGTATGCCGGCAGCGTGCTGACCAGCGTCTTGCCCTCGCCGGTCTTCATCTCGGCGATGTAGCCCATGTGCAGCGCAGCGCCGCCCATCATCTGGACGTCGAAGTGTCGCTGCCCGATGACCCGCTTGGCCGCTTCCCGCACCACCGCGAAGGCCTCGGGCAGGATGTGGTCGAGCGTCTCACCGTCGGCCAGCCGCTCGCGGAAGACGTCGGTCTGCTCCCGCAGCTCCGCGTCCGTCATCTCGACGTAGTCGGGCTCGAGCGTGTTGATGTGATCGGCGATCACCTTGAGCCGGCGGAGGATCTTCCCCTCTCCGGCGCGCAGGATCTTGTTCAGTACCACGGTGCGACGTCAGCTCCCTCGATACGGCTCGACAGACACCATCGTAGGCGGCTGTGTGGCGCACCACCCCGAGTGTCGAACGGACGGATGGCTGGTTCCGTGCCGGGTTATGGAGATCGCGCGGCGGTGCGAGGAGGCAGCGTGACCGGGTATGCGGAGGTCGAGTGGTCGACCGCTCGGGTGGAGACGATGCGGCTGCTGCTTCGTCCGCTGCGACCACGCGATCTCGACGAGCTGCGGTTGGTCGACGAGGACCGTCGCTTCCGGCTGTGGGCCGCCGCCACGGACGACCGGGAGACCAGCTGGATGCGTACGGCGGTGACCGAGCGGTATACCGGCCGGCTGCTCGGCGCCGCCGACCTGTGCGTCGACCCGTGGCGGTCCGCGGCGACCGCCCGGCTGGAGGTGTCGATCGCTGCCACCGCCCGACGCCGCGGGTACGGCGGGGAGGTCGTCCGTACGCTGTCGGCCTGGGCGTTCCGGCACGGCATGGTGCGGGTCGAGCTGCTCGCCGATCCGGCGAACGAGCCGGCACAGCGCCTGGCGCTGGCCGCCGGCTTCCGCCGCGAGGGGCAGCTGCGGGCGGCGCTGCCCACCGGCCGCACCCGTACGGACGCAATCCTGTACGCCCGACTCGCGACGGACTCGGCGCTGCCCATGCGACGCGGCCTGCCCGACGTCGGCGAGCTGTCGGACGGGGTGGTCACCTTGCGCCGGGTCAGACCCGGAGACGAGGACGCGCTGCTGGACGAGCGGCTCGATCCGGAGTCGCGGCGGTGGGCCACCTCGACGCGGCTGTGGACTGCGTCCGATGTCAAGGTCTTCATCGCGGGCGCACCCGCAGCGTGGCTCGCCGGCGCGGAGGCCCGATTCGCGATCGTCGAGACTGCCACCGGCGACTGCGCCGGCTCGCTCGGCCTGCGGATGACCGTGCCCGCCTTCCGGATCGCCGAGATCGGCTATGGCCTGCGTGCCGGCTGGCGGGGGCGCGGGCTTGCCACCCGCTCGGTTCGGCTGGTGGCAGACTGGGCGTTCAGCAGGGTCGGGATCGCCCGGCTCGAACTGGGCGCCGCCGCGGCCAACATTGCCTCCCGGCAGGTGGCGGCCAGAGCCGGCTTCCAGTTCGAGGGCATCGCCCGGATGCGGCTGCCGACCTCGGCCGGCGGACGCACGGACGAAGCTCGGTACGGCCTGATGCCGCCGGGCTGACATCGGCGTCAGGTGATCTCGATCAGCTTCTCCCGCACGGCGTAGACAACGGCCTCCATCCGCGAGTGAAGCTGCAGCTTCTCCAGCATGTTGCGGACGTGGTTCTTGACCGTGTTCTCGCTGATGTACAGCTCGCGGGCGATGTCGCGGTTGTTCATCCCGCGGGCGACCAGCCGAAGCACCTCCATCTCGCGGCCAGTCAGCCGCGGGGTCGGCGCCGCCTGCGGCGACTCGCCCCGCTTCGCCAGCGCCGCGAACTCGGTCAGCAGCTTCGCGGCGAGCGCCGGGCTGATCAGCGACTGCCCCGTCTGCACCGCCCGGATCGAGGAGGCCACCTCGTCGACCGGGAGGTCCTTGAGCAGGTAGCCACTGGCCCCGGAACGGATCGCCTCGTAGAGATCGCCCTCGTCGTCGCTCATCGTGAGCATGAGGATCTTCGTGGACGGGGCCGCGGTCTTGATCGCCGAGCAAGCCTCGATCCCACCCCGACGGGGCATCTGGACGTCCATGAGCACGACGTCGGGCAGCGTCTCGATCGCCTTCGCCACCGCGTCCGCGCCGTCCCCGGACTCCCCGACGACTACCATGTCGGGCTCCAGCTCGAGCGTCACCCGCAGACCGCGCCGGAACAGGGCGTGATCGTCCACCAGCAGCACCCGGACCACGTCCGACCGGCCGGCCCGATCCGTTCCCCTGTCCTCGGTCACCGATCGCTCCCGCATCCTGCGACGCCGTAGCGCCGGTGTCCCGACGCACACAGCGGGCATTCTGCCATCCCGAGTTGATCAGGGACCGGTCGGGGTACGGCCGGTCGGCCGAACACACCCACCTCAGTCGACCAGCCGGATGACCCCGTAGTCGTAGCCCTTGCGGCGGTAGACGACACTCGGCCGTCCGGTGTCCGCATCGGAGAAGAGATAGAAGTCGTGGCCGACCAGCTCCATCTCGAAGAGGGCGCGGTCGATCGTCATCGGCTCGGCGGAGTGCTCCTTCTCCCGCACGACGAGACCGCCGAACTCCTCCTGCTCCTGTTCTTCCTGCGATCCGTCCACGGTGGCCACCGGCGTCGTTCCGTTGAGGGCGATGCCACGGGTCGCAGCCGCTACCGATGTCGGCGTGCGGGTGCCGCGATGCACCCGTCGCCGATCCGCTGCCCGTCGCATCCGGCTGTCCAGTTTCGTCACCGCGGCATCCAGCGCGCGGTAGAAGTCGGACGAGCAGGCTTCCGCGCGGACCACCGGTCCACGGGTCGCGCAGGTCACCTCGACGCGCTGACAGGAGGCCGACTGACGCCGATTGCGTTCGTGGTAGAGCTCGACGTCGACACGAATGATGCGATGGTCGTAGCGCTCGACCCGCTCGATCTTCTCCGTGACGTGCTGCCGGAAGTGGTCGGGCACCTCCACGTTCCGGCCCCTGACGGTAACGTCCACGCGACCTCCACTGCGGTGATGGGCGCCCGCCGCGCTCGGCTCCGCACCGCGGCGAGTTCGGCCCGCCACGAGCGGCACACCACCGGAACCAGAGCCGGTGACGGCGTGACGCCTCCTCTACCCAGGTCCTCCCTGACGTTAGCCGAGCCGAGCGGGGTGCGGACACCCCGCGGCGATCCTGGTCTGCTGGACTCGTGCCCGGCATGCGTGCGAGCCACTGCCGAAGTCCTGGTGAATCTTCGGCGCGGGTCCGGTCAACGGGCACGAACCGTAGCGCGGCGTTGCTCCGCGTATACCGAGGAAACGTCCGTCGAGTGCCGGCGACCGCCGCCGCACCGGCGACGGGAAGGCCCACGCCGCGAAGGGTCGCGGCCGCAGTGGCAACGGTGTTCCCGGTCGTCACCAGGTCGTCGACGATCACCACCTTGGTCGAACGGGAGAGCCGGACTCGCTGTGGCCGAGCGACGAACTTGCCCGCGGCGGCGGTCCGGCGCTCGGCCGCGGTGAGCTCGGCACTGTCCGGCCCGTCCGTGGTCAGGCCCAGGACCAAGGCGACTCCGGCTACGACGCCCCGTCGGCGAAGGGCGCGGGCCGCATGTCGGGCCAGCCGCTCGACGTGCTGACCACCGCGGCGACGCGCCACCGCACTGGCTGACGGAATCGGGACGAGCCACATCGGCCCGCCGTCCAACTCGGCGACGGCCGCGGCCAACGCCACCGCCAGCGGCCGTGCCAGGTCGCGACGTCCCCGCTCCTTGTACGCCAGCAGGCAGTCGCGCACGACGCCGGCGTAATCCGCCGCCACCACCACCGGTGGCAGACCGGGCGGAGCCGGGTCCGGACGGTGTCGCCGGGGCCGGGCGAACGATTGCCGGCACCGCTGGCAGACGGGTCCGCCGGCGGCGGAGCAGCCGACGCACCGGGTCGGGAAGGCCAGATCGGCCAGGGCGGCGAACACGCGACCACGGTGCCGCGGTCAGCAGACTCCCGGTAGGTGGAGTTCGCGATCTGTGGACAACGGTCCAGCCTGTGGACGGCGAGTTGAGCTCACCGACACGACGTTGGTACGACTGCTCCCGTCCGGAAGCGCGGAGGTGGAGCGATGGGATGTCTCGGGCGGCGTTGTCGGGGTCAGATCTCAGCCGGGGTAGGCGGGCGCCGACTCACCGCCGCGACGGTCCTCCACCCTCGTCCACGACTCGCTGGCGACCGGCGTCCGCCAGAGCGTCCCGGCGGCGATCGTCAGCAACGTCGGACCGGCGGCGACCGCGGTCGGCGGTCCAGGCAGACCCGCCGTCGAGACGAGCACGGCCGGCGACCCTCCGTCGACGTCGATGGAGTAGAGGCTGCTGTCCTGCTCGCCGGAGCGAGTCAGCGCGACCACCGTGCCGGCGTCGGACCAGCTGACGTCCGAGACGGGGGTGTCGCCGACGTCCAGCGGCCGCAGCCCCTGGATCTGAGCGCCGTTCTCCCTGGCCACCACGCCGATCCAGAGCCGCTCACGACCGGCCGCCCCGGCCACCACGGCGACTCTCGCTCCGTCGCGGGACAGGCTCAGCGCGCGGATCGGGCCGATCTGCTGCGCCTGCGGTACCTCGACGGGGTAGGCATGGCCGTCCACCGTCACCAGCAGGACGTCACGGGCGTCGCGCACCGTCCAGACCTCGCGGATCCCCGATCCCCACGTCGGGCGAGTCAACGTGGCGGCGGAGACGGTCGGACGCAGCGACCCCGGAGCACCGACATAGAGCACGCTGCCACCGGCTGGGGTGCGCTGGACCACCGCGACGGAGCTCTCGTCGACCGAGGCCGCCACCGAGACCGCCCCGAACGAGTTGCGCCCGGCAGGTCCGGCCAGCGGGGCGTCCTTGGTGGTGGTCCAGACGGCGCCGTCGCGAATGAAGTAGCCGGACGCATTCACCGAGAGGTTGTCCGGGGCGAAGCCCTGCCAGTTCTTCAGCTGCTGGAGGGTCAGGTCCGGACTCTTCGGCGGCCTGATCAGCTGGCGGTCGGAGTAGACCTCCACCGCGCCGACGCCGATTTGGCTGAGGGTCCAGACGAGTTGGGCGAAGCCTCCCGCGGGCAGAGTGTCCTCCTGGTCACCCAGACCGGTCAGGAACACCTTCACACGGTCGGGTTCTTGCACGATGTTGGACTCGAGCGTGACTCCGGTCAGATCGTTCGAGACCGCGTCCGCCAACCACTTCGACGGCCCGTGCTCGAGGGCGGTGACCAGCAGCGTGGCCAGCGAGTCGGGCGGCGCCGCATACCAGCGGACGTCCGGGACCACCTTCGACTCGCCGGAGTTGAGGAAGTAGACGTCGTACGGCCGGTAGGCCGACTCGAACGTGCTCAACTCGATGAGCAGTCCCTGGGGAGGATTGTCGATCCGCCATTCCCCGTCGACCTTCGTGAGATGGAACAGGTGGTTGAAGGCACCCTCACTGGGGACATAGGAGCCGTCCTCATTGATGCGCCCATGGCGCTGCGCGGACAACTTCCTGATCGAATCGCCCTGCTGGGTGTCGACGTAGAAGCTGTTCTCGATGATCAGCGCGCCGGCGTTGTCGTTCCAATGCTTGGAGGCGGCGGGGGTGAGGTACGCCCGGGCCCGCGTGTGCGCACGTTCCGTGCTACCGCCTGCCCTGAGGAAGTCCCGGACGACGTCCTCGGGAGCCTCTCCCGGTCGCGGGACTATCCCGTCGTAGCGGATGTCGCCGCCGGCCGGCGCCGCTGCCGGCACGGACTGCGGGATGACCTGGGGCGGAGATGCGACGGGAATGCTGGCACAGCCAGTGCTGACGAGCAGCGCACCGGCGGTGACGAGCAGACCGAGCGTCGTTCTCCGGCGCCGCCGGACAGACCTGATCATGCGGGCCACCCCGGCGCCGTGCGTTGGCCGGCGCCGCCCGGCCTGGTGACATCGGCAGGCTCGATCGGCAGGGGCGACGACACGACAGGGTCACCGCTGTGCACCGGCAGCGTCAGCCGGAACTGGGCGCCGTGGCCCGGGCGCCCCCAGGCGTGCAGCCATCCGCCGTGCAGGCGGGCGTCCTCGAGGCTGATCGACAGACCGAGGCCGGTGCCCCCGGTCCGCCGGTTGCGCGACAGGTCGGCGCGCCAGAACCGGTCGAACACCAGCGCGGCTTCTCCCGGGCGCAGGCCGACGCCGTGGTCCCGGACGGTCACCGCGACCGCACGCCCGTCGCCCCGAAGCGCGACCTCGACCGGCCTGCCCTCGCTGTGTTCGACAGCGTTGACGAGAAGGTTGCGCAGGATCCGCTCCACCCGCCGGCTGTCCACGTCGGCAACCACCGGACCGTCCGGCATGTCGACCTCGATCCCGACGTGGGCTCTCTCGGCGACCGCGGCGACGGTGTCCACGGAGCTACGGACGAGGCTGCGCAGGTCGATCGGGTCGGGCTCGAGGACGGCTACGTGTGCGTCGTACCGGCTGATCTCGAGAAGGTCGGCGAGCAGGGACTCGAACCGGTCGAGCTCGGCATGCAGCAGTTCCGCGGAGCGGGCGACGTGCGGCTCGAAGTCCGGCCGCGAGGCGTGCAGCACGTCCGTCGCCATGCGAATCGTCGTGAGCGGGGTGCGCAGTTCATGAGACACGTCGCTCGTGAAACGACGCTGAAGCCGCGACATCTCCTCCAGCTTCGTGATCTGGCCCTGCAGGCTGTCGGCCATGTCGTTGAACGATGCCGCCAGCGCCGCCAGGTCGTCCTCACCGCGTACCGTCATCCGCTCGCGCAGCCGGCCGGAGGCAAATCGCTCGGCAACCTCGGCCGCGACCCGCACCGGCCGCACGACCTGGCGCGTGACCATCAGCGCGACGACTGCGAGCAGGGCGACGAGCAGGATGCCGGTCAACAGCACGGTGTTCCGCACGAGGGTCAGCGTCCGTTGCTCTGCCTCCAGCGGGAACAGGTAGTACAGCTGCACGGCGCTCTGCTGTCGCGGGACCGGAGCGCCGACGATGAGGCCCTTGGTGAACGTGCCGTCCCCGGCGCGGACCGGCGAGAACATGTCCGCAAACTTGCCCTGCTCGACCAGCGCACGCAGTTGCTGGGGAACGTCCGCCACGTCGGTGGAGCCGGAGACGGACGGCGTGGCGCCCTGGACGACGACGACGATGGAGAACAGGCCGGCGGCGGCACCTCGATTGCCGACCGTGTCGAGCAGGGCCTGGGTTGCCCGGTTCAGGCCGTTCTTGTCCTGCGGGGCCGCCGCAGCGAGCTGGTCCTGGATCACTCGGACGCCGTTGATCACTTCCGCGTGCGCCGCATTGCGCTTGCTGTCCAGCACGCCGGAGCTGATCGCCCCGACGGACAGGATGCCGGCGATGATCACGACAAGACCGGAGAGAAGCATCGTGGTCACCGCAACCCGGAGTTGCAGGGAGCGGCGCCAGCGCTCGACGACCCAACGGAACCAGTTCGCGACGGTGAAGCGAGCATCGATCCGCCGGCGGGCGAGCCGCGTACGGACTCGGTGCCAGCCGGACCAGCCCGGCTTGGTGCCGCTGGTGGACCGCGGCCCGTCCACGGTGTCCGCGGACGAGGGGATCGGCATCGACGCTGCCTCGGCGGCGTCCACGGTCAACTCGGCGGACCGCGGCGCGCCGGTCAGCCTGGCCAGGGCGACGGCCGACCGCGCGGCTGCCGGGTCTACGACCGAGGCGGCCGCATCGGACGACTGCGGGTCACCGGCGGCCTCGGTTCTGGGTCGGACGTCGCCACCGTCAGCAGAAGGCCCGGGCTGGTGGGGCGCGGAGGTGGCGTCCGCACCTCCGGTCGTCCCGGCCGGAGGTGCGGGCGAGGGCGGGGCGGGAGCCTCCGACGCGGGGTCCTCGTCAGCCGTCTTGGGAGTCTCGACGGCGGGGTGGTCCGGCTCGACGGCTATCGACCCGTCCGGGCCGATCCGGGGCTGGACGGTCACGGAGGTCCTGCCTTATATCCCACGCCGCGGACCGTCAGGACGATCTCGGGGTGCTCGGGGTCGCGTTCGACCTTCGATCGCAGCCGCTGCACGTGGACGTTAACGAGCCGGGTGTCCGCAGCGTGCCGGTATCCCCAGACCTGTTCGAGCAGCACCTCACGGGTGAAGACCTGGCGCGGCTTGCGGGCAAGCGCGACGAGCAGGTCGAACTCCAGCGGCGTGAGCGGAATCTGCTGGCCGTCACGGGAGACGGAGTGGCCCGGCACGTCGATCAGGACGTCTCCGATCGCCAGCGACTCGGCCGGCGGCTCGTCCGTACGCCGGAGCCGAGCCCGCATCCGGGCGACCAGTTCCTTCGGCTTGAACGGTTTGACGACGTAGTCGTCGGCCCCCGACTCCAGGCCCAGCACGATGTCGACAGTGTCACTCTTGGCGGTGAGCATGATGATCGGAACGCCGGACTCGGCGCGGATGAGCTTGCAGACGTCGATGCCGCTCACGCCGGGCAGCATGAGGTCGAGCAGAACGACGTCCGGCTTGATCTCGCGGAACGAGTTGAGCGCCCGTCCGCCGTCCGCGACGAAGGCAGGGTCGAAGCCCTCTCCACGCAGAACGATCCCGAGCATCTCTGCGAGTGCCGGGTCGTCATCGACGACCAGGACGCGTCCCTTCATACCTTCATGTTGTCACCCGAGCGGGCAGGTGTGTTGTTCAACACCGCAGCGACCCGGCCGCAGGCACCGTAGGGGCGTCAGCAGCAACGTGGCATCATGGGCCGACCGGCGCCCAGGCGCCCTAACCGGGACGGGAGGCAGCGGAGCGTCGATGAGCCAGGAGCCGGGCCTGGACGGCGAGGTCCAGTGCCCCGAGCCGGCCGCCGCCCCTTGGTCCGCGCCCGACGCGACCGGTGCGGGCCGCACCGCCTCGCCGGTCGAGATCCACGCACCGACGGTGCCGGCCTTGCCCCCGGCCCACCGGCCCCAGCAGGACGGGATCCCGCTGCGGCCGCTCGGCGTCGGTGAGCTGCTGGACGGCACGTTCAGCACCATCCGGCGCAACCCGCGGGCGACCGTCGGCCTGGCCGCCGTGCTCGTCACGCTGCAGCAGGTGATCTCGCTTGCTGTCGATCTCGGGACGAACGGGCTGCCGACGCAGATCGGCGTCGGGGACGAGACCGCGTCCATCCAGGACCTGATCGGCGGGTTCGGCGGGATCACCGGCGCCCTCGTGTCTGCCGTGATCGGTGCCGTGCTGACCGGGATGCTGGTGGTCGTCGTCTCCGAGGACGTCCTCGGCCGTCGGGTCGGCGCCGCCGATGTCTGGCGCCGGATCCGCCCTCGGCTGTGGCCGCTGCTGCTGGCGGCCGCCATCGCGGGGATCCTGCCGTACGTCGGGCTGGTGTTCCTCCTCGTTCCTGGGCTCATCCTGTGGGCGCTGTGGGCCCTGACCACTCCGGCACTCGTGCTGGAGGGGCTCGGACCGTTCGCGGCGCTGCGCCGCTCGGCTCAGCTCGCCTGGCCGGCGCTGATCCGCGTGTGGTCCGTCCGGACGCTGTCGGTGCTCATGGGACTACTCATCCAGGCGCTCATCGCGCTGCCGTTCGGGATCATCGCGGTCCTGATCGTCGTCGCCAGTGACCCGGATCCGGGGACCGCGGCGACCGTCGCCGTTCTCGCCGTCGAAGTGCTGGGCGGGATCCTCGCCGGAATGATCACCGCGCCGTTCCTGGCCGGCGTCCTGGCATTGCTCTACATCGATCGCCGGATGCGGGCCGAGGGCCTCGACTTCGTGCTCCGCCGGCAGGAGCGCGCAACTGGCCGCACCGTCGTCGGTGGTGCGGCACCATGACCGTCACCGGCATAGCGGCGCAACTCGCAGCGGTCGCACCGGTCGGTCGGGACGAGGCCCGGCGAGCCGCCCAGCGGGAACTGTCCAAGGGCATCTACCACCAGAGCCAGCCGGGCCCGCTCACGCGGGCATTCGACGCGGTGATCGACTGGATCGAGAGGTTCCTCGATCGGCTCGCCGCCGGGGCACCGGGCGGATCGTCGGGGGCGCTGGTACTGCTGGCGCTCGTCCTGGTCGTAGCCGCTGTCGTGGTGTGGCGGACCGGCCCGATCCGTCGCGGCGTACGCATCCGCCAACCGCATGTCGAACTGTCCGGTGACGTCGGCGCGGACGAGCACCGGCGCCGGGCGGACGAGCACGCGGCCGCCGGGCGGTTCGCCGAGGCCGTCCGGGAACGGATGCGGGCGATCGTCCGCGAGTTGGAGACGCGGGGCGTTCTCGATCCGCGCCCCGGGCGTACGGCCGACGAGGTGGCGCGGGACGCCGGCGCCGCCGTGCCGACGATCGCTGCCGACCTGCGGGCCGCGGCAGGGGCCTTCGACGAGGTCTGGTACGGCGGTCGGCCGGCCACTCCGCAGTCCGACGCACTGATGCGAAACGCGGACGACCGGGTTCGCCGGGCGCCGATGGTGGTCGCCGGCGGCGGGGTTCCGGCGGT
>Ga0105246_10000292_pt1 | contig 26179 bp, 19 predicted proteins | sample KBSM64metaG_FD_99694 | JGI IMG/M metagenome (GOLD analysis project Ga0105246, IMG submission 99694) | Miscanthus rhizosphere microbial communities from Kellogg Biological Station, Michigan, USA - KBS M6-4 metaG | ecosystem: Host-associated > Plants > Roots > Rhizosphere > Soil | place... | reverse complement strand
TTGTTATTTGTTGTCGGCATTATTGCCATTTCTTTCTCTTCTATTTTTGTACGCTGGTCAGACGCAGATGTTGCGGTCATTGCCATGTATCGTCTGTTTTTAACCAATCTGCTCATGTTGCCTTTCGTTTGGTCGCACAGGCATGAGATGTTACGCATGAATTCTCGGCAGTGGGTCTTGTTACTTGCTTCCGGTGTAATGCTTGCGCTGCACTTCCTGCTCTGGATGGGATCATTGAGATTAACCAGTGTCGCCAGTTCCACCGTCATCCTTGCTCTGGAGCCGATTTTAATTCTGGCCGGCTCGGTGTGGCTGTTCAAAGCCAAAATCAACCGCATGATGCTCATTGGTATGGGAATTGCGCTGGTTGGGTCGATCATTATTGGTGCAGGGGATTTTCAGGTGGCAGGCACTGCGCTACAGGGAGATATTTTATCATTACTTGGCACGATGGCAGTGGCTGTGCATATGTTGCTGGGTCAATTTTTGCGAACAGGTCTCAGTGCATTCTCATATAATTTCTGGGTGTTTCTTGTCGCGGCCTGTACGTTTGCGGTGTACAATCTGTTCATGGGGCATCCGTTCGGCGGTTATGCGGCTTCAGAGTGGGGAATCTTCCTATTGCTGGCCATCGTGCCTACCATCTTTGGACATTACCTCTTCAACTGGTTGCTGCAATATATGAACGCGACCACGGTATCTATGGGTGTTCTTGGAGAACCTGTATTCTCATCCTTGCTGGCCTGGGTGCTTCTGGGTGAAGCATTGAGTACACTCCAGATGTCGGCAGGTATCTTGATCCTGTTCGGGGTATGGATCTTCATTCGGTATGGCAAAACCAAACCTGAGCCTATTCCGGCTGATGCGCCCATCGCCGCTACGGTTCCGGTTGAACCGAAGACGGTGTAGAAGTTTTAATGGCTTAATGACTTAACCCTGTTCCCTATGAAACTTGTACCGTTGAAAATGAAAGTACCGGGCGGGGTCTGCCAATCGCAGCCCTCGACTATATAACTTGAACCATTACATATAAAGGCGGTGTGTTGTTATGAAAAATATTGTATCCATGCGCTGGTTGCTCGCCAGAATGTACGAACCCGATGTTGCCATCGTAGATTGCCGTTTCCTGCTGGGGCAACCCGATGCAGGGCGTGAAGCTTACGAAGCCGGACATATTCCGGGGGCTGTCTACCTTGATCTGGAAAAGGATCTCTCCGCTCCGGTCACCGAGCATGGCGGACGCCATCCGCTCCCTGATCCCGCTGCACTCGCAAGCCGCCTTGCCAAAGCAGGCATCGGCTCCAATAGCCGCATCATTGCCTATGATGACCAAGGCGGTATGAATGCATCGCGTCTGTGGTGGCTGCTGCGCTACTTGGGACATGAGCAAGTCTATGTCATGGACGAGGGCTTCTCGGCTTGGCAGAATGCCAAGTTCCCGGTGACTCGGGATGTGCCCGTTCAGATCCCGTCTTCCTTTGAGGTGAACGTACAGCCGCAGATGCTGGCAAGTGTGCAAGATGTGCAACAAGCCTCGGTAACTGGTAGCGCTGTGTTGATCGATTCTCGCGATGCCCGCCGTTATGCGGGGCTGGAGGAACCGATTGATGCCAAGGCCGGACATATTCCGGGGGCCATGAACTATTTTTGGAAAGACGTGCTTGGTGCAGATGGCCGCTGGTCTGGTGTTGAAGCATTAGAGGAGCGGTTCGTGAAGCTGGGGAAAGATGATGCCATTATTGTATACTGCGGCTCCGGTGTCTCCGCCTGTCCGAACGTGATTGCGCTCGAAGAAGCGGGATTCTCGAAAGTGAAGCTGTATTCCGGAAGCTGGAGCGACTGGATCAGTTATGAGGGGAATGCAGTGGAGACGGGGGAAGAAGTTTAGGTTTCCGATACATTGTAGATGCTTTGAAATAACTAAGCGAAAATGCCGCCTGGGTCTAAGGACTCGTGTCGGCATTTTCATTTTTATCGTGTTTTTTTCCTATTTAATACGAGGAGCACGGTTTTGGTAGGGATTAAAAAGTGAGGGAAAGCTGTCGATTTTGAGAAACGTTAATGAAAGATTGCTTTGATAGCGTCATGGGTCTGATCTGTTTCTGCAGAAGACCATCGGCATTACTATAAACGAATAGTAGAATTTTTCGCGCACGATATTGAGGCGATAATGCTTGTTACGACCAGGTCCCACGTTGAGCACCAATCTGAGAAAGAGACCGTCCTAACTTTTCCTTCTTGGTATTATCCCCTTATTCTCTTATAATGAATAATTTAGCGACCAATATACAATTTTAAGGAGATGGAGTATGAAAGAGAGTAAGGTACGCTTTGCCACAAAGTTTCTGATCGTAGTAGCTATGATTTTATGTAGTGGGTTGCTACCGATTACAGGTGGAAAAGCAGAAGCAGCACAAGAGCGGTACAAATCCGAATTCAAATTTGAATTCAAATATGAGGAAGAAGCATCCAGAGTTATACCTCAGGTTCGTGTAACGAAGTTTTATTTTGATGACGGTCGTGTAGAGACTGACCTTCATGAATTTCCAAAGCAGGCACGGGCTGTATCGAAAGACGCTCAATATTCGGAGAGCGCTCGCAAAAAAGATGATCCAGCGCTGAAGCAAACATTTTATCCAGGCTGCGGTTGGGGCTTTGGCACACATGTGATGAATACAGAGAAAGGTCCGCTAGCTTTTACGATTTATTGTGATTCAACGACAGACAAACAACCAGATGCAAAAGGTGAAAAGAAGTCCGTAAGCAATCATGTTATCTATAAATATGATCTCGAACGCAATCTTCTAAGCGTGTTGAATCAAGTACAAACATTCGGGGAAAGCCGGCCTCCGTTCCGAATCTATTATGACTTTGGAGGCTATACCTTGCAGAAAGGTAACGGAGAAATAAATTATGAAGAACGAAATATCCGAGTCTATTCACTGCTCAGTAACAAATTGCTGGCGCGTATTGCTGAATATCCACAGGTAATTGACAAAACCTTAAGATACTCCGAGTACACAAAAATATCCAATGACCCAAAAGTTATCGCTAAAATTGGAAATTATGTAACACATAGGAATAATAATTACATAGGAGAAACAATCATTTTGAATTCAGACGGAACCCGAACCAAAAGCAAGATTCCCGCCGCACTACCAAACCATATTTTTTATGAAGATAAAATTGGTTCAATAACTTATGTATCCTATAAAAATCCAAAAAGCGAAAATCGCATGGTAGGTTATCGAACTTCTGCAAGTGCAGCAATCAAGCCACTATCCCGCGTAGATGCTTCAAGTTCGATGTGGTTCACTGAGTACAAGCGTTACGTTCTGATTCGTCAGCAAACTGCCAAAGAAAAAACAATAAGAATAGTTGATACAAAAACGGCAAAAGTTGTATCCGAAATTCTGGATATCGGCGGTGGAGTATATAAGGAAGTTGGCGATTCAATTGTTTTATTCCAAGTCGAAAAGAAAGATTACTACCTGCACTTGCCAACAGGAATTATTACCCGTAATATGGAGAATTCTCAATTGGTACAAGCCGATACAGGTGGATACACGGGCGACCAATCGAAACTGATCTCCATGCAGGCTCCACCACAAATGCTCGTAAACGGCAAACCGATACGTTATGCCGGCCAAGGCCCCTTCCTGACCAAGGATAACCGCTGGTACGTTGAAGTGAATGATTTTGCAAAGGCAGCGGATGCTACAGTGTCCAAAACTTCCAGTGGATTGACGATCAATCGTGGTAATTATAAAATGACCGTCTCCAAAACCGATAAAACAGTATTAACCTGGGCTGGGCAGACCTTCGTACCGTTGGAGACACTGAACGAAAAATTGGGCATGGCTGGAGGTTTCTTGAATTCCCTTTTAGGAAATGGCTACGAATACAAAGTGCTCCATGTTTTTTCCAAGGATCTGAAAGAAGCAGATGTGATCGCTCGCCCTGATCTGTACGAGGCCATCAAAAATGATTCAGGGAATTATTATTCAATGGAAAATGGCAAACCTGCCGCAAGGCCTTTGTCGGAAGCCAACAGGTATTATTATGATGGAACTAATCTCATCTTCAAAGATGGATTACTCGTAAATGTAGCTTCTATTTACAATGCGGGTGGCCGTACGTTGCGAAATATTCTCTTCGATATCAATAAACTGAAGCATGTCATTGCCGTCTATGGAACGCCGAATGCAACCATGACCGGAGGACAAATGGTACGCTGGTACGAGGTGGAAGGTAACGTGCTGGTATTCGAAGGTAGCTCTGATTTGAAGGGTGCTTATTATATTTCACGATAAACACGAGGTGATTTTCTGTGCTTCAAGCCCGTTTCCAAATAAGGACACGGGCTTTTTTTTATTCAGGCTGAAAGACACCCGAGTCCTGCGGCTCGGGTGTCTCCGCCTGCCTGAATGTGATTGCGCTGGAGGAAGCGGGGTTTCTCGAATGTGAAGCTGTACTCCGAAAGCTGGGGCGACTGGATTAGTTATGAGGAGAACCCAGTGGCGACGGGGGAAGAATAAAAGGTTTAAGCGCATATACAGTATGTATTTTGGAGTACATCCCTACCTGGGCGATGTACTCTTTTGCGTTGAGCAAGGATCTGACGAAGTCAACAGAAAGTCAACCAGAAGACGTAGAAAGCATTCTCTGCGCAGAATGATGAATACGCGCCCCAGACGCGGGACGCGTAGAATGGGATAGGAACTGTGAACCAGTAGTGGGTCTTCAGTCAACAACTTCATAAGAGTCAACTAAAAACCAACTTAAAACGCATAATATTAATGATAAAAAACAAATGTGATTTTACAAGGAGAAACATGTGAGTTTTTCTTTTTTCTACCTACAAAGTAAATTGATACGATATACTCTGTGTGTAGTTTGAATTATTTGGTATTGTTTTCAGAGAGTACATAATAACTGGGGGACGAAAAGGTGAACGACTTGCAAGAGGTTAAAGTGGTATTCATAGGAGAATCTGGGTGTGGTAAAAGTACTATAATTCGCCATTTAGCAGCTGATCCCAATAAGTTGAAGTACGCTTCTTCTAGTGAAGGGCATGCAGGAACCACAAAAGTCACAATTGAATATCTGTTTAGCGAATATTCTGATATTGTAGTTAATTCAGTTTCTTGTAACATGAACTTTCCTAAAGATTCTAGTTTTGAATTTGTAAGTGATGCTGGCTTTGAAGCATACCTAAAGTCTACTGGAAATACCGAGAAACTAGACCGTTCCAACGATGATTACGAAGAGTCAATCAATGAATTCGCAAAGGAATATTTGTGTAGTATGGACATTAGTCAAGTATTTGGAATAATAAACCAGTCAAGTACCTTTTTCAATCACATAACTATAGAAGTTCCAGTGAACCCAAATTTGCATAAGGAAATGGCCGAGAATGGTATTGATATTCTAAAAATTGTTGATACCAGAGGACTTGGAGACGATGATGATATAGAACGGATTATTCCTTTCGCTGGAGCAGATGCGATTATGATTGTTGGAAAAAGTGAAACACCTACTCCTTCCATTCGTGATGGACTTATTAAAGTTTGTCAAGATTACAAGCATGTTCCAGTACTGTTTATTGGAAAACACCATATCAATGAAGATGAAGTGGATGTAAAATCTAGTAATGATATGGACGAGTATTTAGACAAATTAGAAAAATTCAATAAAACTCCAGACTGTTCGATCCGTCGTCTTTATGCGAACGTGTGTGAGGAACACTTAGAGTTAATTAAACCTGTACAAGATGTTATGAACGAATGTCGCATAAACAATGTGCCTTTCATCAATTCTTTGGATTTACCTAAAGCTAAGGAATCTAATTATTACAAATTTTATGTACCTGCTTGTGTACGCATTTTTGGAAATTGCATTAAGACAATTAGTTCTTACCAAGTTGCCCAAAAAGAAGTGGCAGAACAACTACGCAATAGTGAAATAGAAATTTTCAACGCAATGTACACTAAAAAATTACTTGATTCTACTGTAGGACGTGTCACGATAGAACCACAGAAGTACAAAAAATTTGTGGACTTCGAATCAGTTGCAAAGGGTTATTCCCTTCGTCGAGGGTCACCAATGGAGTACTCTTACAATTGTGTCTCTGTAACTTTATACTCAATGTTAAAAAAATCAATTGATCAAGTTGTGATTAGTGCGGACAATGCGATTAGCAACGATATTTTAAGATTCTTTTTCAATCGAGTGCTTCAGCACAATTCTCACAACTGGTATTGGGGCTATGATAACGGTTATTATTATAATGTAATTGATTTTAAATATCAGACTGTGTCTTCATGTAAAGATAGACTTGCAAAGAATAATTTAAAGCTTGATAATGTGGTTTGTACTAGATTTGACGAGCAATATGATGCTCAGGAATCAATACAGATTCTTCTTCTTGAGGAAAGTCTCTTGTATTTGATAAGTAAGTTAGATAATGATGCAGACATCAACAATTATCTATTGGACTTATCTGTAACTAATTCAAGCCAATAAAAACTTCAAACTTATTCTATATGGATCTTAATGGTTGTTATGTGTTATGATGCATTTGTGTTAAGGAGTGTAAATAATCTTCTTATGGAGGAATTATAATGACTTTAACACACAGAGAGCAACAAGTATGGAACAGAGTTGTACTTCAAGGTTGTACTATGGCTCAAGTCGCTAGACAACTAAACCTAAGTGAAACTAGAATCAGACAGCTTAGAAACTCTGCAATGGCTAAAAAATATAAACCATAACTCCATGCTGTTGTTCTAAAAGACCACGTCTAACCACGTGGTTCTTCTCTACTTTCACAGCATCACAGGTAACATCAGAGAATACATATGTATATAGCAAAAGGCCCCCACATCTCTGTAGGGGCTTCTCTCATGTCAGTTAACTTGTACCAGCAGTCTACGCCCATCTTCTGTTTCCATAGGCACCATATCATTCCCAGATACCTTTGTGGCGTAAGCTTCTGCCCACATGTCTATTTCACCTTGTCCCTTTTTGTAGGATGAAGCTGATGTACCATCACGTTTGTAATAGTTGGCACCGTATTTATCGATGTTTGTATCAAAGATGGGTCTACCAATCTGGATCGGCAACCCTTGGTCGGATAATACCCCAAGACGTACTAGCTTATCTGCTTTTGACGTGAACGAGTATTCTGTAAATACACGATATCGGTCTGGGTAGATAGTTTTTGCTATTGGATCAGCATCCGAATGGAACATCGGAGCGTACACGCTCTTTTTACCATCGGCTGGGTATGGGTCCACGAAGATCATCTTCGACATTGTAACTGTAGCTACATCACTTCTAAGTTTCAGTGCCTTACCAAATGCGTCGTACACGTTCTGATATTGGTTGCTCATTGGATGCAACAGTTTCATTTTCCCAAATGTATTGAAGTTAGTGCCGGTTTTGGCTACTTCACGGAGTTCGTTCAGCCCGTAAAAGTCTGTGGCTTTCTTGCCTTCTGCTTCCATGTAACGAAGCAAAATCGTGGCTACCTCAGCCCGTGTAGTCGGAGCGTCTACGTTGAACTTTCCTGCCGCATCCCCCGTCATGATCCCCGTGCCCATTGCAATCGTGACGAATGGGTAGTCAGACTTTTTCAGTGTACCCTTGAAGAACTCAGCTACTGGGATTAAGGCTTTATCACCCTTAGCATCACCCTGAGCTTTGTTGTACTCAGAATCTGCCGCCGCCAGTCCGTTAGCCATCCACTTAGCAAGTTCAATCCGCGTCATAGCTTTGTTGCCTACAAATCCGTTTGGATAATCTACACGATTTACAAATCCAAGCGCAGTTACTTTGTTCACTGCTTCTGCCGCCCAATTGGATGCCGGTACATCGTTAAATGCTTGGCTCACCTTGTTTGGTTTGTATTTCGTAGCTCTACTAAGCATTGCCGCAAACTCGGCCCGTGTAACATTCGCACTTGGCTTATATGTGCCATCAGTGTATCCTTCAACAAGTCCAAGCTCAGCCGCTTTTTTAATAGAAGTTTCTGCCCAATGGCCTTTAATATCCGTAAAGTTGGTGCTTGCCTGTGCCACTTCTGCCACAACAGGCACTGCTGGATAGGATACACTCGATAGTGTAGTCGCTGTAAACAGCGCCAACAAGAGTTTTCCAGCACCGTAATTTCGCTTGCTCACCTCTTCACCCCCGTTTGATCGTCTATACATAGATCATTATGAGTTACATTTCCTCACCAAGCAGTAACCACCACAACATCTAATGTGTAGCATTGATCACAAACATTCGTTCGAACAAGCCTTTCGCATCACAACGATTTCTTTTCATATGCTAATAAGTCATCTAAGCGCTCTGCTGCTCCGTAATCTACACCATACGTATGCGAGTAACGATCCAAAGTGATTCCCACCGACGAATGCCCCATTCGCTCCGATACAATCTTCGGATGTACGTTTTGCTTCAATAATAATGAAGCATGGGTGTGACGCAGATCGTGGAACCGGATTTTGGGAAGTCCTGACCTCCTAAGCAAATCAAGCCAACGTGCTTCAAAATAATAAGGACTGATTGGCAAACCATGTTTGGTCTGAGAAATGAGCCCATGATCATTGTATTTAGGACCAGAAGCCAGCTTGTCCTCTGCCTGCAATACTTTTTGCTTTTTCAAGGCAGTCATAGTTACATCAGGTATAGCCATGGTTCGAATTCCGGCCGCAGTCTTTGGTTCCTGAAATATATGCCCCTTTTCTCCCCTGGTGTAGGATTGCTTTACGGTGAGTGTTCTGGCTTTCAATTCAACATCTTCCCATCTCAGTGCGATAGCCTCTCCACGACGTAATCCGCAAGTGGAAGCAAGCAAAATAATCATATGATAACGATACGGCTCGGTGTATTGCAAAAACTGCGTAAGCTGTACGTTATATTAAAATTGTATTGAATGCTCCCGCAGACAGCTGGTGGTCCATCTCGGAACTCAAGCTCGCCCGTTTTGGAAAATTGGCCCAAGCACCTGAACATCCAAAGCCAGCCCCGCTGCCCGATCGGTCGACTTGGATCGTGACCGCTTCCTCCACGCAAGGAACGGATGTCACGGCTCACATGCTTGATGGAAAACAAGACACATTATGGACGAATGGACGAAAGCAAACGAGCGGACAGTGGATTACGATTGATCTTGGGGAAACGAGTGCTTTTGACGCAGTAGAGCTGGACCCTGGGAACGCCAAGGATGACTATCCCCGGCAATATCGCATTTTCGTTTCCGATGACGGGCAAAACTGGGGAACATCTATTGCCGGAGGCGAAGGCGTGTCAGGACGTCTCTCCATCACCTTTCCTGAGCAGCAGGCTCGTTATGTGAAGATCATGCAGATGGGTGAATCCGATCAATGGTGGTCGGTCTCCGAGCTATATGTTAATCACTATGGAACAGGAAAACAAAAACGTCTGCTTTCAGATGCATGGTCCGTCACAGCGTCTTCCGATGAGGAAGCTGCAACGGCGATACTGGATGACTTGAACCAAACACGCTGGACTTCCGGTCAGGCACAAACAGGCGGTGAGTGGCTTCAACTGGATCTGGGCAATTCAGAGACAGTGAACCGGATTGTATTGGATAGTGCACACAACAGTGAGGATTATGCTCGCGGTTATGAAGTATACACCTCTCTGGATGGCATGGATTGGGGTAAAGCTGTGGCTACGGGTGAAGGAAAAAATGCCTTGCTCTTCATTTCATTCCCTGCTCATGAGGCCCGCTATATCAAAATCGTCCAGACCGGAACGGATTCTCACTGGTGGTCTGTAGCTGAAATCGCAGTTTATACTGCCGATCAGACACCATGGGCACCCGGGGATCAGGATGATCTGCTGCCTACCGAACTGGATCGGACATCTTGGACAGCTACAGCCTCCACGTCTGAAGACGTTGGTGCACTGCTGGATGATGATCTGAACTCACGCTGGACCTCTGCATCCGGACAACAAGCAGACCAGTGGATTCAGATCGATCTGGGAAGCATCCAGAATTTCAGCCGGTTAACTATGGACTCAGGCAGCAGTACCAATGACTATGCCCGCAGTTTTACAATCGTCACTTCAACGGATGGCGAGCATTGGAATTCGGTTTCAGAAGCTGTGGGAACAGATTCTTTAATCTCAGCGACATTCACCAACCAGCAGGCACGATATGTCAAAATTGCTTTGACTACGGACAATGCTGAGTGGTGGTGGTCTATTGCTGAATTGAAGCTGTACCATTGATACGCTGAATCAAAAAATCATTAATCTAAGGATTTAAATATCGTTCATCCAGCCACCTCTCTCCCTCAATTTTGCGGGACAGGGGTGGTTTTTTGGTAATCACCTACTTCTAAATGTAATAAGCAGTCCGCCTAAGCAACGTTAGAGACCAGCATATGCTTCTTTGCGCTGTTCCCTAGATCAAAATATTGGGAAATTGAGGATTGACAGCGCAAGTTATCCATTCTAATATAATCATAGCGGAAAACTATGAATAAAATCAGTATCAATAAACCTACTAAAGGAGACTACAAAATGGCTGCCCTCCAAACGTTTAAAGCATCTGCTCATCTGCAAAACGGAGTTCAAGTGAAAGTAACATCTCGAAACTTTGAGTTTATTATCGACGAGCCCAAAAACTTGGGGGGAACCGACACCGGCATGAATCCGGTGGAAGCTTTACTTGCCTCGCTGGGAGCATGCCAGTCGATCGTAGCTAGGGTATATGCGCCTAAATTTGGGGTGAATCTCAAGGATTTTTTTGTGGATGTAGAAGGCGATATTGACCTGGATGGCTTTTTCGACAAATCAGAGGTGCGTCCGGGCTATTCCGATATTCGGTATACATTCCGTATCAAAACAGATTCTCCCCAAGAGCAGGTTGAAGCATTTGTACAATTCCTGGAGAGCAAGTGCCCGGTTGGAGATACGTTGGCACATCCGGTTAATCTCAAGCTGGACGGAATTATCATCGAAAACTAAGCAGCCTATAAGTACCGTGAAACCGGACTGATATTGAATTGCTAACCGTACAACATATTTAGATATAACAAAAGCCCGCGTTTTTCGCGGGCTTCTGGTCATAACGTAATAAACTCGGCTATAAACTTTGTTTGGCCTTTCCAAGTTTAATATATCGTTATTAACTTTATTTTAACGGAACCTCCATCTCCAGATCTTTAATATAATTTTTCACGATCTCCCCATTAGCATCCAGCATAAACGCGCCACTTGCTGCATCAGGTACTTCCATCTCGGGATAAAACGGTTTAATTGTTATCGATTTAGCATCACCATGAATCGGAGTTAACACGATGTCATTATAAAGTGCTTTCGCTTTATTGTTTTGATCTGTACCAAACCCTATCAAGTAATCCAGTGAGCGCCCACTGTCATCCACAACCTCATACTGAATACGAGAAAGCCGTTCTGTTGTATCTCCCTTCCCAATCAGTTGAATACGAGATGAGGCAGAGGTAAGACTTATTTTACCAAACTCAAGAGTTATGCTCCCAGACTGTTTGATCAAGTTCTTCTTCAAAACCACTGGTTTGGCAGCTGCCTTCTGCATTGGCAGTTCAACAATGTAAGGTTTATCCACCCCTGCAAGCTTTGCTTTTAGTTTAAGTTGAAACTTGTCTGGAAAAACGTAACCTTTATCACCTAACCAGGAAGCATCCGTAATTTTAACACGAACACTTTCAGAATGATCTCCAGGCCCCCACCCCAGGTTAGGCATTTGCCCAAGAGTTTTTCCACCAAGCTCCATAATAGATTTTCCGTTAATATAAACGTCTATAGACTCAAGACTTCCTTCATCCATAGGGTTACTTCCCTCTCCTGCACCGTTGTACACGAAGCTGTTCTCCAGTCCCCTGCTCGTCCGGTCGATCGAAATATCAATCAGGTTTCCGTCAAACACGGCTTTTTTCACCTCAAGGGTAATGCCGCTCTGAGTTACTCGAACGGTTTTCGCTTTACTCGCCGTCGCAGCCTTTCCTTTTTCTCCAGTAGCTTGAGCTGCCGCAGCATCAACCGTTGTTACTTGATATCCCCAAGCCCCACCTCCAACTAACAATCCTGTTGCTAAAGCTGTTACCGCAATCATTTTAGATGTGTTTTTCATGGTTTATCGTCTCCTCTTGTTTTGGATGAAATCTCGTATAGTTTCTGTAATTCTGCTTGATCCACCGGAACGGTGATCTCCAACTCGTTGATATAATTTTTAATGGCTTCCCCGCGCTCGTTTAGCTTGAAGCTTCCTGAAGAAGATGAAGGATCCTCCATTTCAGGCAAAAAAGCTTTCAGTTTGATCGATGAAGGAGCCTTTGCCATGCGTTCAAACAGCACATTATAACGAAGCTCTCCTGCGTGGCCGATTTCATGCGCACCATATCCCCCAATGAGGCCCAGTACATTGCCCCTGTCATCCCACAGTTCAAACCATAGCCGACGCTTCCATTCCTGATCATCCGAAACAACACTTAACAACACTTGGGTTGTAATCGGCGTGAACTGGATTTCGCTTAAGGTCAGCTTGTGGCCTCTCCATTCTCTCGACTTCTGAATGGTGGACATGACTTTGGCCTGCTGTTTACGCACTGGAAGTTCCATCACAAATGGCTCATCAACCCCCTCCAGACCAATCTGAACTGTCAGCGTAAATGCATCTGGAAGTGCTGATGTGAACTGTTGCGATGCGGAACGTGGTGTTAATTCATAAATGGCTGTATTTGGATCGGATGTGCGTTTTGCTTTAAGACCCATATTCCATCCAATGTCCTGCCGATAGATGGAACGTCCATCGATCTGCGCATCAAAGGAATGAATGGCTCCATTAGGATATTTGGGCTTTGTTCCGTTTCCCGTAGAAATTTGGTCAAGAATACCGCCACTTCGTTTTTCTCCATCACGAGTAACTATCATGGATAGCCTTATGCCATCGTAGACAAGCTCTGGAATACGGAGAGTGATTCCATCATGGGTGGCGCTGGCTTCCACGACATCTGCAAGACCGCTCTCCTCCAAGGTTTGCAGGCCTAAGTCGGCGGCGGCAAGCTTAAACAGACTGCCGATGAGTGGAACACTTTGCAGTGATGCTGCAATAGCTGGAGATACAGCGGCACTGCCAATCAAGCTGCCTATGGCAACAATCATCACCGCTGCAGCTGTCAAAAGGAACCGGTAAACCGGAGACACAGAACGAACAGACTTTTTACGGTGGTGACTGCGTTTTTGCATCGGGAGAGCCTCCAGTGCGGCATAGACCTCTTCCTGACGGTGGCGAATCATGTCGGGTACCTTACCCGCATTCGCTTTACCCAATTCCCGCAGTTCCTGATCAAGATCACGTTGATTCAATCGCACTCTCCCCTTTCCAATCCATTTGTTTCGCAAGCACCCCGCGTGCTCTGTGTAATCGTGCTTTGACAGCACCTTCCGACAGCTCCAGAACACTCGCTATTTGTTTGATCGGTAAATCCTGATAATAGAACAGATGAACAACCAAACGTAATGATTCGTCCAGATTCTCCACAGCTTCCCGTAAATCAAGCTGCCGGCTGTTCACAACATCTTCTCCCTTGCTGTCCGACTTGGTCTGCTCGGGCAGTTCCGCCATGACGATGGTACGTTTGCGCATACGCAGCACCTGATTACATTCGTTGATTAGAATACGAATAAGCCACGTTTTGAAAAAAGCTGTCTTCCGTAAGCCGGTTATGCCTTTATATGCTTTCAGTGTCGTTTCCTGAAGAGCATCCGCGCAATCCTCATCCCGTCCCACAATAGACTTTGCCAAACGATACAGCTCGGGCTCCAGCCTCCGGAACAGCTGAATAAATGCCTCACGATCTCCCTGCTGTGCTCGGTTGACTTCTTCTTCCATAGTTTGATGCACGAATTTCACTCCTTCTGAGGGCCCTCTATTTAATTAGATGGACAAGTACAGCAAAAGGTTATATGTAGGATATAAATAAATTTATGTGATTCACTAAAATGCTAAAAACCGTTCATACGGGCTCCTTTTTCGGTTATTGAGAAAATATCCTGTTCGAATTAAAGACACTCTCCTTATTTGTTTCCTGCAAACGCCTTTCTGTACGAAGTAGATATAAAGTGGCAGCTTTTTGGGATTCATGATAACAAAAAAACCGTGATGGACATCTGTCCACCACGATTGAATAATGAAATCTATTATTATTGCTTTTTACTTAACGATACATTTGCTGTTAACGTCTTGTCGATCGTCGTCCAGTTTACATAAGCACCTAGTATTTCATTAATAACAGAGACCGGAACTACGGTTTCGCCATTTAAAAGCTTTGGTACGTTACTATTGAACACTAGTTTATCGTTAATTGAATACACATCTGAACCAATTTGAGCACTTATATTTTTCGTGCCTAATTTGATTTGAGTTGTACGCGTCTTATGATCCCATACTACTGTACCGCCCAATAGCTCCGAAATTGTTCGAATCGGTACGTAAAACTCATCGTTATGAACAACCGGTTTGATTGTCGTACCCCCTACATTCATGGCAACGTCAACATATTCAAGGAAATCGGTCTTTCGAATGAGTCCATGAACGCCTTTCGTTCGGTCTACCACCTGAGATACTTCATAATCCGTTGCGGCCGATAGGTAAGCATAAGCTACACTTCTATCCATATCAAGCTTATCGGATAAGAATTGAATCGATTCACGTACGGATTCTTTCATTGCTTCATCCAAATCAGGGTCCAGTCCAATTGGAATCCAATAATCCTCTGTTTCAGCAAAGGGTTGCGTGAATTCTCCACGATGGGGCAGTGATGGATCACCTTTCTTTAACACCGTTAACCGAACTGTCCCCCTTAAGGAAGCTTCCAATGCAGTTAACGCTACTTCTCCATCTCCTTGAGCAAAGTGTGGATCTCCAGTATAGAATAGCCCGCCTTTAACTTGAATCGGATAATAAATAGTTGCACCAACACCCAACTCGTTAATATCCATATTCCCTCCTGTTTCAATAGGTGGGATCGAACTCACAACTTCGCTGGTATTTGGTGCAACCCCCATAACACCTAGAAACGGGTTAATTGGAAAACGTACATTTTTGCCAGCTTTTGTTGGTAATACTCCATACCAATTGCCGTTGATTTCTTCAATAGGCGTAAATATAGATACATTATTATATAATTCCGGTTTTGTTGCGCTAGCTCCCTCTTGCGGGCCTGTATTTTCTGGAAATTCGTTAGGAAGGGCCCCTTTCCCATGGCGGTTAGAAATGACACCATACGGAACTCGAGTTTGCAACGAAAGGACTTCTACTTTAAGAACATCTCCCGGCTCTGCTCCCTCAACCGCTACTGGCCCAGTGATAATATGAGGTCCGTCTTTTACATAATCATGCTTAATCTCAGAAGCCGCAATTGCCTTCGCGTCATCCAACACTCCATCGGGGGATATCCCGAATTTGCCGAAGTACTCCACTGGATTTCTCCCTTGATCCTCTATCAGTCCCTCATGCGATACCGTATCAAATGTTACAGCACTTCCTGATGGTACAGTAAGAATCGGAGAGCTATCTCGATTAGGCAGTGATCCCCAGCGAATGTTCTTAATCGCAGACGTTACATAATAATCACCTTCTACCTTATCGATGGTTGTTGGCTGCAGCGGCATACTAAAGCCCACTGAAGGTAGAGCAAATGTAAACATACTTATAATCCCTACTGAAACCCCAAATTTCCTAATCGTTCGGTTAATAAACATTACGCTCCCCCTCTATACTATGTAATATTTTCTAACACAAATACACACTAACATATAAATACATTTACAACAATATTTTTTTGTTAACAAACATAACATTATAGGGCTAAACATAAAGAATAACCTTATAAACACAAACGATATGTTAATATACTTATCATATGAAAGGCGTGTAACACTAAAATAGTTCTAGTAACTTGAGGACCCTACTTGAGAGATTGGAACAAACAAAATTAAGTTACATGGAAATTATGTATGTCTTTCATGTTTCTGAACCTCCCGCAGGAATACTACTATACTCCAGTTCAGGCATAATTACCTGTCCGCACGTGATTGCACTGGAAGAAGCGGGATTCTCGAATGTGAAGTTGTATTCCGGAAGCTGGGGCGACTGGATCAGTTATGAGGGGAATCTGGTATCTAATCAATGCTCCTACTTCTCATTGCGTGAGCAACAATTTATGTTCCATAATCCGCTCTGCCATTTCCTCGGCTTGCAGCACCGCGGACAACGGGTCGGAGAGAAAATACCTATTCCAATCAAGGTTAATAATCCGGCAATGATCTGTCTCAATCGATTTCTTCCATGGGTTGACCGAAGATGGATCATCAGACCGTTGCCTTGGACCGTTATCCAATACTAACAGGTAGTCTTCCAGATACCCACCTACCGCACTCCGTGCAACATTCAGGCATTCCAAGCCTGGCTCTAGCAGCTCTTGGCGAATCCTGCCTGCTGGCTTCAAGTTCAATAACCTGTAGGCAGCCTTACCTCCACGAGTTCCCGTATCTCCCACAAGGGTAATATGTTCTCCCCAATTTGGATCAATGACCGTAAATGTCTTCTCTGTGAAAAGCGTGCCCGTGATCGTTTGTCTTATGGTGTGTACTCTCCGTCTGTATTCCTTAATCCATGTTTCGGCTTCTGTATGGCGATTCAAAATATGCCCCATATCACGGATCTCCTCCTCGACAGAGCCGTACCTCCCCCCTCCATAAACAACCGTAGGTGCAATACGGGCATAAGAAAGGTAAGCAGCATGATTCCAGGTGATAATTAGATCCGGTTCCAATTCAACCACCTTTTCAATTGAGATAAAATTATGATTGCCGATATCCTGCACTTGGTCGCAGATATAAGGTTCCAGCATTTGGTTACTTTCAATGAGTGAATGCGGTGCTCCAAGAGGTGTCACCCCCAGTGCCAGTACTTCTCCCAAATGCCAGTCCACGACAACACGACTAGGTTTTTCCGGTATCATAATCTCTCCCATGCTTGTGGTAAACATCCGAGTTTTGGCTCTTGGCACCGCAGGCGCCGAGGACTTCCTCACCTGGACTCCTGTCAGATCTCTATTCTCTTGAGATGGCCGAGTTTGGTCATCTTCAACTAAGGATACCGTTCGTTCACTCCATTCCAGGTAATCATTCTTCAGAAGGGAATATGGTTGGAATGTACTCGGGGCTACATTCGAAATGCTACTGTCTCGACGCTTTCTGTAAAACCCTGGAGAAACCCCATAATGTTTCTTGAAGTAGCGACTTAGAGTATAGCCATTCTCATATCCTACTCTCTCTGCGATTTCCTGTAAGGTTCCTTTCGTGTTTAGCAGTAGTTTTAACGCCTGTTCCATCCGAATCTGTGACAGTACACGACTGGGACTTGTGTTCAATTGAAGCTGAAACAATTGGTTGAGATACCTCGGACTGCAATCCAGCATATCAGCTAGCTGTTGCATTTTGAGTGGTTCCCCGTAGTGACGAGTCAGATATCGCACCGCCTGATCTACCCGGTCCAGCTTCGTACGGTTCTTTCTCTGCTCTTGCATTTGTTTCAGCATTTCGGCGAGCCATTGGTAGAATAATGCCTTGGTTTGAATCCGGCCTGCTGACTGTAGTTCACTCCACTGTCTGTATATCCATTGCAGGATTTCGATTAAAGGCAATGGATCAACTGGTTCAAACCCAAAACTTACTTGCAGAGAATCTGACCCAGTATTAGTTAGCGAACTTTCCGTATGTGACTTCTCTGGCTCTAGTAACGAATAAGACAACATATGTATCTCCATCGGATTCTTAGCCAGACAATCCAGACGAGTTCCTTTGGAAGCGTGCAGAATATAAGTTCCTTTAATCTGATGCATCGCTTGCCCAAGCCGGATTTCCCCCTCACCATTCGTAACTAATAAAAAAGAATTCGAGGGAGGCGTCCATGTATTAGGCTCTTCACTGGTTTTAACGGTCATGATTCGAATATCAAGTAATCGGATTGTTGCATGCTCCCATAATGCCCCGTATTCTTCTATGTTCATCGTCATGGACCTTTCTTTATTTCTCGTTACTACATCCAAAGCTTCGTCTCATCATATATGATAATCATTCTCAATTCAACCTCTGGATTGGTTTCTGAAATGGTTATGCTTTCGGTTCCGAATCGGTTATTGTGCAATCGCAAGTTTCCCTCTAGAGTTATATCAAATGAAAATCATTATCAATTAGAAAGAGGGTTCGTCATGTTGTTTAAGAAAGCTTGGTATCGTATGTCCCTGCCTGTTCTGCTTATCATGGCCATATTCATGAGTGGTTGTACCCAAAACGAGGCAATAGAGCCAGCCGTGACAGAAACAGGAAACACCGCATCAAAGACAAGAACAATCTCAACAATGATGGGAGATATCACCGTACCCCTCACCCCGGAGAGAGTTGTCGTCGACTGGAATATAGGACATGTTCTGGCTGTCGGCGTAACACCTGTTGGTGTACCGAGCAGCCTGCTGGATTATGGCATGTTCCTGCGTGACAAACTTGTGGATAGCGCGGATTTGGGTAACCATAGTGAGGTTTCACTTGAGAAAATGGTAGAGTTGGAACCGGATCTGATTATCACATGGGACCAGGAGAAATTTCAGACCTATTCCAAAATCGCTCCGACTGTTGTATTCGTACCCGATCAGTATGATTCCATGGAAGCCGAGGTGACCGCCATGGGCGAGATTCTGAATCGCGAGGCAGAAGCCATCGCGTGGAACGAATCGTTTAAACAACGGATTGCAGCGGCTAAGGCCAAAATCAAAGGTGTAATTCCGGACGATGCCACCTTCACCGTTGCCGATTTTAACTTTTTAAAGAACCCAGCCATTATCGGCAACAGTGCCAATCGTGGCGGAAGAGCAGCCTATGAATTGCTAGGACTGACCCCGGCACCCAAGGTGAAGTCCGATATTCTGGACCAAGGTAAAGAAAACCTGGAAGCTAGCGAAGAGGTATTCGGAGAGTACGTGGGTGATTACCTGCTGATGATGGTTACAGAAGGCACAAAGGATCATTCTCTGTTGCCTAACGTATGGGACAACCTGCCTGCAGTGCAGAACAACCATATCTTCAAACTGGATATCCATAAATATTTCACCGCTGATCCCTACACCTCCATTCTACAAGCCGAAGAGATCGCAGATCGACTCGCAAGTGGACAGACTGAACTGAATTAGAGCGAGAGGATTGTACTCTGGATTCGCCGCCAGTTGCATCAAAGTATGGAGCGTGCGCTAACGAATCTGAGGCATCCTCTCAAGGGTTTGAAGCACCTGCGAAAATCTAAGGATAACCGATCGATGCCACCGCCGGACATATTCCGGGGGCGTTGAACTGTTTTTGGAAGTATTTCCTTGGTACAGATGTTCACTGGTCAGGTGTTGAAGCACTTCAGGAACGGTTCGTGAAACTGGGGGAAAGACGATGCGATCATCTGCAATATTTTCTGTTTATAATTCGATAAAACAAGGAGCCTGCGAAGAACGCGGGCTCTTTGGCATTGCGGATATTTGAATAAATTTGCTCTATTATGATTTAGACATTCGTCAATAATTACAATTCGCAAATTCATTCTATGGACTTAGTTCGATTCCTTCTACGGCTTGAGGTAGGAAGCTCAGTCACCCTTTATACTCAAAACAGGAAGAAAAAATGCGTTGCTGATGCTAGCTTGCAATGATAAAAGGTGGAAACTAATATGAAGATAAGCAATACCAAAATACTATTTCAATACATATTATGGACTTTCCTCATCACTTATTGTTCATGGGGAGTACTAATGTTAGCTAGTCAAATTGAACTATTAGAATTAAGAACCCCCTTGGGAATGATCCTGTTTACTATTGGTGGGTGTGGGCCAACGATTGCTTCCTATTTTATTTTAAGACATTACGGTAGAATAACAGGATTTAAAACTTTTATAAAAGAAGCTTTTGCAATTAAACAACCTCTTAATACATACATCTATGTGCTTATACTTACCATTGCGTATTTTGGTATTCCAGCACTTCTAGGAGGTATCACTCCAAGTTCACCCGTATATATGGCAATATTATCTATTCCAATTATGATTATTGGAGGAGGGTTAGAAGAATTAGGGTGGCGTTATATTTTACAACCTCTGCTTGAAAAGAAAATTGGATTTATTGGTGCAACCCTTGTTACCGCTCTCATTTGGGCTGTATGGCATCTCCCCCTATTTTTTATTAAGGGGACCAGTCAATATCATTGGAATTTCGGACTTTTTAGCATTCTTGTTATCGGAATGGCATTTTCACTCGCAGTCATCTACTACTTGAGTAAAAGTATCTGGTTATGCATTTTATTTCACAGTGTAATCAATAGTTTTTCAATCTCCTGGGTGATGGATGAAAGTCTTCTTATTAAATTAATAACTAGCATAGGGATAACAATGATATCCCTTAGTTTATTATTCATAAAACGCGGTAAAGCAGGCTTTAAGTCTGCAAAATACACTTAAGTATTGGAGAGATATTAGCGCTGTGCTCATCTACTCCCGCGATGCCCTTAGTTATGAGTAGAAGCTGGTTGCGACGAGGAAAGAATCTAAGTAGAATTGTTTGCAGCGGTGAGCCCATGTTAAAGTAGGCTTGTTGTGAGCTCTTCATCATCTATAACGACCAAGTCTGCTTTGCACACAAAGCTTCCAGCCTTCTACTGGATAACGTTCTTAGACTTATTTAAGACCGAGAATGTATTATTCTCTTATTCGCTCTCTGAAGCTCCTATCAAATAACTTCAGTTTTAGTGCGAGCTGACCGCTGATTTATATTGATTCATGATGAGGCAATTTAGGAAATATGAGTGAATCTTCGATGAGGTTTTTAACTTTTTTCTGCTGTTCCTCTATAACTGCTACCTCTTTTGAGAGTTGATTCAATGAAGAATAATGGCTTTGGACTCCTAACATGATTAAATAAGAAGCGGCTTCAGATCGGCTATTCGAGTGCTTTCTTGTAATTAAAGCATCCATAATATTCATAACATCATCTGTAATGCGCACTGGAACTACATTTTCTCCAGCTTCTTTATTATGATAATTTCTTTGAGCTGATAAACGTTGGGCTGCCTCTTCAGTAAGTAATTTTTTTTGCATAAGATCCTCAAGAATTGCAGCATCCATTGGGACACCCCTTTGCATTGCACGTTCAAGCTTTTCTTCGGTAGCTTGTTGAATATCCACTTTTCCACACTCCTTTTCATCCATATTATAACAACAAATATCCACTAATTATTTTCAAAATATTTAAAAAATCTAACGGTTTCATTATAATCCTCTTTGTCGGAATAAATATTCAACATTTTCCCTAACTCAATTGCAAAATCTACATACCCGTTAGCTTTTGCAGTTATTATATTCCGACTAACTTTATATGTATCGACATGGTTTGTATGGTTGTCAGTGTACTCCCTCCCTTCTAAAATCCCTGCTTGCTTAATAAGTTCCACTGCTGAACATATAGCACCAATATACTTTCCATTAATGTCTAACTTCTTGATAATTGAAGTTAGCTGCTTATTCCCTTCAATTTCTCCAATATCACCTCCTGGAATAATCAGTACTTCTACTTCGTCCCAATCCACTTCTTTTATATCTTTTTGGGGTTTAACTGCAAAACCTTCGTGAGAATTGACCATATCGGAACTTAACCCCACAGTTATAATTTCCCCTTGAGTTTTCATTAAATAGGTTGCGAGCATGATTTCAAAGTTGACAAACCCATCATAAATTAAGACATGAGTATTAATATTTACACCTGCTTTCATGTGTTTTGAAAAATAGAAAAGAATAAAAGAGCGATATTTCCGAAAATATCCCTACCATATAAATGAAAATGCGCTTGAGATGGCTTGTTCATTCTGTTTTAAAATAACATATTAGATATAATGGAGAATATGAAAAAATCATGTTTTAGGAGAGGTGTACAACTATGCCGGAGTCACATCATGAAATACATTCCAATCTGCAATTTCCAAGCAGCATCTTTAATATCGACCGCAAGGATGTTCCAGTACTTCTATACGCCCCAAACATCCAACAGCAGGAAATAATTGCGGGTCAATTGGCCGATTCAGAGTCATTCGGAGACTACTACTTATCGATACTCTACCGACAGCCTGAAGGCCACTAACACAGACTTCGGGCTTTGAAGCTAGGGCATAGTTTATAACAAGTATCACGGCCCTACAGTACCTGATCCACTATTTCAATTTATTCACCCATTCGCTATTCTTCCAAATGGCAGGATTATCAATTACCTGATTCTCTCCACGCATCATGGAATCGTAACTATCCTTGCCAGATGTATACCAGTCAACAATAACTATCTTACCATTCCTATTTTGTACAAGAAATTCAGAAGGCTCAGCGTAGTTCCCTACATCCTTAGTAATACGTGCATTCAGTTTTAGATAATAAAAACTTTGCTCCCCTTCAATATAATCTACTTTTTCAGCTTCCATCCTGACCTCTTTCACTTGGTTATAGGTTAAGTTGTTCTTCCGAAACAGATTATACTGTGATTGGATCTTTTTTTCTGAATATTGTTTGAGATTTGGGTCATCCATATACCTGCTAACGTCAAATTCCAGACCGTTCCATATGGCTTTGTAATATCCAGATAAAGCCTCTGCACAGAGATCATAAGCCTTCTGGGAATCCAATTTAGATAGACTCACTGATTCTCCCTTCCCCGCATTGGCAGCAGGAGGTCTCTTATTCTCTTGATCCACACTTGGATCAGTCTGCTCGCATGCACTAGTTATCGATATAGCCACGAGCAAAATTAATAGATAAGTACGCTTCATGATATCCCTCCAAAGATCAAACATTCCGACAATTTGAATTGGAACAGACTTCACCAGTCCAGCAAGAAAACAGCTCTATCTAGAATAATAGCATATGCATTGGGGCTACTGTGGATAAAACAATTTATTTTAAAGATAGTCGCTGATTTATGGTTAAAGACCTCATTCAATTCTCCTATAGAAAATCATAAAGATCGTGCTGGCTTTATGATTTCCTGTAAATAGCTTGCCTCTAACATAATTGCTGATGGAGGATAATGTCACACTTAGCCGACAGCAGGAAGTACTATTATATTGCATCCGACCGTAATCCTAATTCGGCATTTCATAGTTACACACCACACTTGCCTCCTGTAGGACATATGTCTCTTTTTCTCCGAAAACGTTTAAAAAACCTTTATAATCCACTCCAAATGATCGATATACAACAAATGAACATCAGCTTATCCCTTATTTGCAACCTGAAATCGATCTCAGGAATGCGGCACGGGAAAACAGAATTATACATATAACAGGTTGTTAGGAAAAAGAGAAAGTTCTGTCTGATGAAAAGACAGGAACTAACAAAGGAGAAGAAGATATGAAGGGACGAACGAGTCACAAACGAAACAAACGTAACATCTGCGTGAACTTGCTGTTATCTATACTATTGTTGATCAGCAGTGTTCCGCTATGGCCAAACAAGGCAGCAAACGCTGCAGCAGAAGGGTCATATCTTTTATCACTGAACAGACCGGTGTATAGTTCCTCATCCCTTGGCGGGAATACAGCCGATCATGCCGTGGATGGTAACAAAAATACCCGGTGGGAAAGTGTTTGGCAGCAAGACCCTCAGTGGATCTATGTTGACTTGGGTGCAGTGGCTTCCATCTCGAACATCTCGATTGAGTGGGAAAATGCTTATGCTTCCGCCTTCGACCTTGAAGTGTCGGATGACGAGGTGAACTGGAAACAAATATATTCCACAACAAGTGGCCAAGGCGGCCTGACAGAAGTAGAAGTTGCCGCCAATTCACGTTATGTGCGTTTAATGAGCCATGAACGGGCACAGAAAGCCTACGGTGTATCTCTGTACGAGTTCAATGTATATGGAAGCGGTGGAGTAAATCCATCTCCAAAACCGGTTGCCCCCAACCTTGCCCTTGGTAAATCGGTCATGGCATCGTCGGAAGAGATTGACGAACCTAGCCGCTCCGCCGAAGACAAGGCCAAGATGGAGAAGCGCAATTATGAAGCGCGCAATGTGACAGATGGTGATCCAGGTACACGCTGGTCTTCCATATACAAGGATCAGGAATGGATTGTTGTGGACCTTGGTCAACGTCATGAAATCGGAGAAATTTCGCTGCAATGGGAAAATGCTTTTGGACGTGCTTACGACATTCAGGTATCCAACGACGCAAAGCAATGGACTACGTTGGTTCGGGAGTTACACAGCAACGGTGGACGGGATGACATTCCTGTATATGCAGAAGCCAGATATGTAAAGTTCGCAGGGCTTGGCCGAGGAACAACCAACGGATATTCGCTCTATGCCTTTGATGTGTATGAGTATATTCAAGGTGATGAAAAACCGGTCTACACCATTCCGGCTATTCCAGAGATGAGCTCAGTACAGGTTGGAGCTGGCAGTTATGCCATTAACGACATCACCATGCTGCAACCGAAAAACCCCAAAAATCGCACAGCAGACATCACCGCCCCGATTCCATCTAATGACTGGTGGCAATCGATTCTTGTTTCGGATTTAGGGGATGGAAACAGTCTGGTTACACTCCCGTTCAAAAACCGGTACACCAAGCAGGGGCTTCATATTTTGAATCCTGGTGCTGGATACCTTTCTGCAGACGGAAACTCAATGGATGCCGATGGTGAAGCAGATCTCATCCTGACAACAAGCAGTATGAATCCGGCCAAAGTGAATACCAAGGTAGCTGGATACGGAGATTACTCCGCAAACATCATCATGAGTGATGACGACACGGCGAAGGTCAATACAACCTTTGTCAAAGGCTCCCCTTTCCTGTACAACACGTTCGAGAACCCGGACACGATCCTGCTCCGTTCACCGAACATCACACGTCTCTTTGATGATCAAAACCGTGAGATTGTGCTCAAGGACGGGGAATCATGGACAGGAGATCATATCGGTGTAGAAGTCACCAATCAGGACAGAGCGCCTTCGCCGCAAACTTTTACAAGAAACTATGGTCTTTATGCACCTGAAGGAACCACATTTATAAAGCTGGGCAATACACTTAAGATTAAGCTGGGATCAAGCGAAAATTATTTGTCGCTCGCTACCCTGCCATCTGCATCAGAATTAGCATACTATTACCAGCATGCCTATGCTTTTGTGACGGATACGAAGGTTGATTACAACTATAACGAGAGCACTTCACAAGTTACAACGACCTTCAATTCCGTTACACAAACGAAGCGTGCCAACTTTTCAGCGAACACATTAATGGCTTTGTTCCCGCACCAGTGGAAACTTGCAACGACTCCACTCACAGAGCTTACTTATCCTTCCATTCGTGGAACGATGAAAGTGAGCGAAGGCAACAGCTTTACGACACAAGATCGTTTCTATGGCATTATTCCGCAATTTGTAGAGCCGGATGATCCGACATACTCACGCGCGCAATTAATCAGTTATCTGGATCAGCTTGATGCAGATACTTCAGGCAATTTAATGAGTGAAGATCCCTACTGGCAAGGAAAAAAACTTCATCCGCTTGCGCTGGGTGTGCTCATTAGCGATCAGCTTGGGGATCAGGAACGTCGAGACCATTACCTGTCCCTGTTGAGAAACATTTTGACGGACTGGTACACCTATTCACCGGATGAACGTCTGCACTCCTATTATTTTTATTACTCGGGGCAATGGGGAACGATCTTCCCTTATGGAAGCGGGTTTGGTGTCAATACCGGACTGACGGATCATCATTTTACGTATGGTTATTACGTCTTTGCATCTGCGGTGCTTGCTATGTATGATCCAACGTTTGTAGAAGATTATGGCGATATGGTTGAACTATTGATCCGGGATTATGCCAATCCTTCGCGCACAGACAATCAATTCCCATGGATGCGTAATTTTGATCCTTATTCAGGTCATTCCTGGGCTGGCGGTTATGCCGACAATCGCAGCGGAAACAATCAGGAAGCGGCAGGCGAAGCTCTGTTCAGTTGGGTCGGGCAATATATGTGGGGCGAGGTCACAGGCAATAAAGCCTATCGCGATACAGGCATC
>Ga0105246_10000290_pt1 | contig 26231 bp, 28 predicted proteins | sample KBSM64metaG_FD_99694 | JGI IMG/M metagenome (GOLD analysis project Ga0105246, IMG submission 99694) | Miscanthus rhizosphere microbial communities from Kellogg Biological Station, Michigan, USA - KBS M6-4 metaG | ecosystem: Host-associated > Plants > Roots > Rhizosphere > Soil | place... | reverse complement strand
TATCGGTACACTAGTCCAGGAAACGCGCCAAGCCCGTGGGATGACACAGGCAGAATTAGCAACCGCTCTTGGTACGAGCCAATCAGCGATTAACCGCATTGAGAAAGGCGGGCAAAATATCAGCCTTGAGATGATAGCCCGAATTGGTGAAGTGCTTTCAAGTGAAATCGTTCGACTCAATAAATCCGGTAAAACTAACTTTGTCATTAATGGCGGCAACGAACTTCACGGCGAGATTGAGGTGAAAACTAGCAAGAATGCCGCCGTTGGACTCCTCTGCGCATCACTTCTCAATAAAGGTAAAACCACTTTCCACCGCGTTGCGCGCATCGAGGAAGTGAATCGTATTATTGAAGTGCTCGAGAGCATTGGCGTAAAGTGCCGCTGGCTCGACGATAACGACCTTGAGATTACCCCACCAAAAGTACTAAAACTTGAAGACATTGATAATGCAGCCGCTAAGCGAACTCGCTCTATTATCATGTTCCTCGGCCCATTACTGCACCAGTATAAAGAATTTAAGTTGCCATTTGCGGGGGGTTGCAACCTCGGGACGCGCACTGTTGAGCCACACATGGTTGGCCTTGCGCCATTTGGCCTGAATGTCGAGGCACGCGCAGGTACCGACTACTACCACGCGACTGTCGATGCGCACAATCCAGAGCGCGCAATCGTGCTCACCGAACGTGGTGATACAGTTACCGAGAACATCATTATGGCGGCTGCGCTCTATGACGGCGAAGTGATTATCCGTAACGCTAGCCCGAACTACATGGTACAAGATGTTTGCTTCTTCTTGCAGAAACTTGGTGTCAAGATTGAAGGTATTGGTACAACAACCCTCAAGATCCACGGCGTCAAGTCTATCAATAAAACCGTTGATTACTACCCAAGCGAAGACCCAATTGAAGCTATGAGCTTTGTTGCAGCCGGCGTTGTAACGAACTCTGAAATCACCGTGAAACGTGTACCAATTGAGTTTATGGAACTCGAGATGGCAACACTCGGTGGCATGGGACTTGAGTATACACAGAGTGACGAGTATCCTGCTCGCAACGGCCAGACTCGCCTTGTCGATATTTCATTGAAGAAATCTAAGTTGCATGCACCAAAAGATAAAATCCACGCGCTGCCATTCCCTGGTATTAATATGGATAACCTACCATTCCTTGGCCTTTGTGCAACCGTTGCGAGTGGGCGGACTCTCATTCACGACTGGAGTTACGAGAACCGCGCGATTTACTTTACAGAGCTATCTAAACTCAACGCAACCGTTGAGATGGTAGACCCGCACCGTGTATACATTACCGGCCCAACAAAATGGAAGACTGCGGATATTACTGCACCTGCAGCCCTACGCCCAAGTGTTGTGATTTTACTTGCTATGCTTGCGGCGCCTGGCAAATCTATTCTGCGCGATGTTTACAGTATTAACCGTGGCTACGAAGATATTGCCAACCGTCTTAATACCCTTGGTGCAGACATCGAAACGACCTGGGAATAAGATCTACAAAAGTACTAAATAACAGATGACATATCGCGCCATATCTGGTATAATCCAGAGGAGTTTAGTGAAAACTAGATATTATGGCGGATATAGCTCAGCTGGTTAGAGCGCTGGATTGTGGCTCCGGAGGCCGTGGGTTCGAACCCCATTATTCGCCCCAAGAAAAGTAACAGAGGTAAAATTCTAGCTACCGAATAGTCTGCTAGAACCGAGCTTCTGTTATTTTTGTTATGATAGTAATATGCAACCCAACAAAATCACTATCCTTGGTAGTGGATCATGTAATCTTGTTCCAGAGCGAATGGCTGCGAGTGCGCTTATTCAGTACGATGGAAAAAACTTTGTCTATGATTTTGGCCGAGGTACCGCGATCCGATTGACCCAACTCGGCCTCAAACAAGATGATGTCAAAACGGTTATTTTATCGCACTTCCACCCTGACCACGTGACGGATTTGCTGCCATTTTTGCAAGCCGCCTCTTGGTCGCAAATCGACCGCAGAAGTGAGGACTTAACGATTTATGGACCTCCGGGGGTAAAAGAATTTATTGCAAAGCTAACCTCTATTTTTGGAGGTGAAGAAACGGCTAGAGGCTTTTCGCTGAAGACCGTAGAATTGAAAACGGGACGTAACGAGATTGACGGCTTTTCATTTGATTTTGTGGATCTACACCACTCCCATGGCATAAGGTTTGAGGTACGCAATAGAGACTACTCTCTCATGGCGGACTCGAGCCTCCATGAGGATCTTATTAGGGGCTTGAGTGGTGTTGAACTGGGAATTTTTGATTCTGGTCATTTAACCGATGAAGAGATTGCTGAGTTGGCGGCAAAATCGCACGCCAAACGATTAGTTTGCTCTCATCAATATCGCGAGTTAGATGGAGGAATGCTTGCTCAGCAGGCTGCAGCGAAAGGCTTTGATGGCGAACTGGTTGTAGCGGATGATCTAATGGAATTCAACCTTTAAGCCAAGGCCCTTCCGTCATTTTTACTGGTATGGATTGTACTTTCGTGTGACCGGTTCCATGAACGTACGCTTTACAGCTGTCACAGGCTTTGACGGGCCTATTCCAGGTTTGGCGATGCCTGTATCACGTGCGATCCGAGATGATGGCTTGATGATATCAATACGACTTGATGAAGGATTTTGAATACGTGATGTCGGCCGATCGGTAACCATTGAATTATGGCGATGGTGCTTTTTATGATCACTGTCGTTATCTGGCTGCTGACTCGATAGTTGGTCATGCGCTTCTTGGCGGTAGGTATGAAGCACTCCCGCATCTCGATACCCGCCAACGAGACGACGATTTCCTTCAATCTTTTGACGCTGCTCGAATGATTCACTGCTTGTAGTACCAATAGTGTTTCCGTCGGTATCACCGACAACGCCGCTTGAATGGAAGAGTTGGCGTGCGGAATTTTTATTAAATCGTGAACGGAATAAACCCATTACTTCATTATAACCTAAGGTGGGCGCGCAAAAATGTACTTATTTACTTTTTTGATTGACATTGGCCGTCACTTCCCTATGTATTATAAAAATGCTACAATACGTTAGACTTCGCGGGTGTAGTACAACGGTTAGTATACAAGTTTTCCAAACTTGGGACGGGGGTTCGATTCCCCCCACCCGCACCACAAGAGATTTTTGCATATAGGCGCTCAGTAGGGCGCCTATATTTTTGTATTGTTCAGTAACTTTTACGCTATAATAACCGTAAACACTATGGCACGTTTACCTGTACCTGGCAGCGATCAAGGTTCGTGGGGAGATATCCTTAACGATTATTTGTCACAATCGCTCAACACCGACGGCACGCTTAAAAGCGGCGTTGTTGGAGCTACACAAATTGCCAGCAACGCTATTACTGGTTCGAAAATTGCTGATGGGTCAATTACGAATGCAAAATTAGCCGCCAGCACTACGAGCAGTAATTCTGGCATTCGCTCATTCCAGATCTTCTATGCACCACCCAACACGATGAGCGGTAGATTCAGTGACGATTACGCAGCTGCGTCACTTGCGCGCTACGATGATGTCGTGCTTGGTACCGGCCTCGAGGACCCGGGCAATACTTACTATACGAGTACGAAAAATATCATCGAAAAACTTGCCTCGCTATCACCAAGCACTGTCGTATGGGGGTATATTAATGTTGGCGTCACGACTGGCAACTTGTCGCTTGCAACGCTTCAGATGCAAGTCGATCAATGGATCACTGCAGGCGCGAAAGGTATTTTTCTCGATACCTTTGGCTACGATTATCAGGTGCCACGAGCCCGCCAAACGAGCATATTGAATTATATCCATAGTAAAAATATTGGCGCAATTATTAATGTGTGGAATGCAGATGACGCGCTGAGCGCGAATGTGGATGCTACTTATAACCCGACTGGCGCCCCCACCGTAGCAAATTCAAGCGATGTTTTGCTTTTGGAATCTTGGGTTTGTAATAGCGATGCGTATTCATCACCATATTATGCAACGATTTCGGATGTTAAGACTCGCGGGGATAAGGCAATCGCCTACCGCACTGGTCTTGGCATTCGTATTTATGCAGCGAATATTATGCTCCATACTGGCACAAGTGATGCAACTATTGATAATTACCGTGGTGTTAGCGAAGGGCTTGCACGCGCGTGGCGACTAGACGGTACTGCGCTCAGTGCATCTAACTACTCGTCAACAGGCTCTGATTCTGGGGTTATTCGCCCGCGTTTTTCGCAGTATCAAAACATTCCGCTTCGCCAAAGTGGCACTTACATTTTGAATGGCGGATGGACCACTATAGAGGCGCCCGACCTTGGTATCACCATCAACTACGACCCTGGCACATCGACTTTCGACTGGCAACAGATTTAATCATAAACTCAGCTACCCCGTAAGGTGTTATAATTGGGTCAATGCCCCGATAGCTCAGTTGGATAGAGCAGAGGACTTCTAAGCCTAAGGTCGCTGGTTCGACCCCAGCTCGGGGTACCACTGTAAGAGTCATTGTTTTGTGCAATGGCTTTTTCAGTTGACGGCTTAATTTGACGGCTATAGCCACTTACACCCACTAACTGCTGCTCATACTGTTCCGACGCCCGAATGGACAATGCGCATTTCTGCTAACTTTTCTCAAAATGAATCACTCCAGCTTCTTGGAGGTAAAAGTTCACCGTTACGCGATGAGCACTACCGCTTTGGAGATGATCTTCTTCTACCAGCTGCTGTACGTATGGCACGCGCCGCCCTTGCACTCCAACATTTCGATAGAGGCTATCTAAAAGCTGTCGTAGGCCATAATATGGCCACAAGTGCTGAGGCCTACCAGGTCACAGGAGGCTTTGAGCGTTCCTCGATTGATGATCTGGATGAAGATATAGACTATTCCTTGAAGATAGAAGCCTACTATGGTCGGCCATCTATAAAAATTGACCCGAAGGTAGAGGTACAGACATCAGTGCGCCGAATTAGAAGCTATGGAATCGGCGGGACCGCTTTGCACCATCTTTTCCCGGACCTGAGAAAAAAACGAAAAGCCAACATCGATATACGTTAGGTTCTGATTTTATAGAACGCATCACACCAAAGCATTTATATTAAAAACTCCGTTGTAGGAGTTTTTCTTTTGGTATGATAAAAGTAATGAACGAAGAAATTTTAGATATCGTAGATATTAATGAAAAAATCATTGGGCAAATTGCGAGAAAAGATAGCCAGCGAGTGGTAGCTGAAAAGCTTGGCTTTATTCGCGTTGCCGATCTTTTCCTTTTAAATAGCGCGGGTGAAATTTGGATACCAACTCGGACTGCTGACAAAGTTATTGCACCAAATGGCTACGACTTCAGTGTCGGTGGCCATGTTGAATCTGGCACAGATTATATACGGACGTTGATTCGTGAAGCAAAAGAAGAAATTAATATAGATATTAATGAAAATGATGTTGAGTTTATAGCAAACACTACGTACAAAGACAAGGCATACAAGCAAAATCTTTACCTACTAAGGGCTGATATTACGCCAGTTTTTAATCCAGATGATTTTACGACTGCCCAATGGTTTATGCCATTGAAGCTAATAGAAGAGATTGATAATGGTCACCCAGCAAAATCAAACTTGAAACCTTGTGTCATGCTTTTACAAGAATATTTAAGCCGTTTATCATAAAGGGCCCGGAGTTTAGACATTACCATATAAGCATGCAATATAGTAAGCTCAAAGAACTCCTTTAGATCACTTTCCACGGCCAACTTTGGGTTTAAATGCACCCTACTTACGTTCTTCTTTGGCGGCTAAAAATGACGGCTACAGCGCCTAACATAAGTCGTCTATGCCTTACTTGTACATACTCACACACCTCAGTGAAGTTGGTTGGATTAGTTGGGATGGGCGGTCTTCTAAGACCTAAGGTCACTAGTTCGAGCCCAGGTCGGGGTACCAAACATACGCACTTTATAAACGCAGAGTGTTTTAGTGTTTAAGGTATAATTATTCTTATGTCAGAGAGAAAAGCTCATGGGGTTATCAAGCAAGAACACCTGAATCGTAAAAACGATTACCTATTCCGTATATCGATGAAAAGTTTAGTTCATAATGATGAAGGTCACGTCCTTGTTGTTAAAGAATCGGGAAGAGATTGGTGGGATCTACCCGGTGGAGGTATGGACCACGAAGAAAGCATAAAGGACGCAATTGCACGTGAACTTTATGAAGAGGTTCGTTTTACTAGTGATTTTACCTATCAAGTAATACAGGTTGAAGAGCCTCATTTTTTGGAACATTCTCAAGTGTGGCAAGTGCGGATGATTTTTGCAGTGAAACCGGCAAATATGTCATTCGAACTTGGCGAAGACGCAGACGAAATAATTTTTATCAATCCTGAAGACCTTAAGGGTTCACATGATTCTGTGGAACAAAAAGTCTATGAGTACTCACAACTCGCAGCTAAATTGCAAAATTAGTTCTAACCTTGCACAAGGTGAGAATTTAAATATTAGTTAGCTCTGGCACTTTAGCCATGGCTAGTTCAATAGTAATCGACATTATCTTTGATACACTGAATATATGATTAAGAAGGTTATGGTATTTACTCTATCCATCGCTGTATCTTTCGCTGCAGGAGCAATCGGTTCGCTCGCTACTATTCCAAATATTCCTTCGTGGTATGCAGCTCTTGAAAAGCCCATGCTCAATCCTCCAAATTGGGTTTTCGGGCCAGTTTGGTCGGTGCTCTATACATTAGTGGGGGTTTCACTAGCGCTAGTAATTTTAAAGTCAGGCAAGCAGGTAAAGAAAAAAGCCTATTACTGGTTTGGGCTTCAGCTTGTACTTAATGCACTGTGGTCATTGACATTCTTTGGCCTCCATTCGCCCTGGCTTGGCGTGGTTGTAATTATCGGACTCATTGCCAGTATCATACTGACAATTCGTGAATTTTATGGAATTAATAAATACGCAGGCTGGCTACTCGTACCTTATCTTGCGTGGGTTTGCTTTGCAACCTATTTGACAATTGGTGTTGCGCTACTGAACTAGGTTGATCAATTAGAACTCCGAGGATAGCAGTGGTCTACCGTTACCTTGCACCAACAGCTTTAACGAGTTCTTTAGGATTCTTATATTTGCTATGATGATGCTATGACGAGAATCATTGAAACACACAGAAAAATATCATTTGCAGCTGGCACACTCTATCTCCTTACCTTTATCTCAATACCTACCCTTTCGCTCTATAAGCCTATTAGGGACGCAGGGTATGTTACTAGTGATGGCTCTGACACGGGTGTCATTATAGGTGTACTCCTTGAAATTATTATGGCTTTAGCTTGCATTGGTACTGCGGTTGTACTTTATCCTCTTTTAAAAAAGCAGAGCGAGACACTCGCGCTCGGACTTGTTGCCTCACGAATACTCGAAGCAAGCTGTATATTTATAGGTGCGACACTTATACTATCGGCAGTAGATTTTCATCACACTAGCGGCGCCTCGCCTATACTTACATCGATTACTAATCTATATGACCGCGTCTTCCTACAGAGTCAAAGTTTTCTGCCTGCGATTAACGACCTTTTATTAGGCATCCTTTTATATAAATCTCGACTTGTGCCGCGAGCGCTTTCGCTCATTGGAATTATCGGTGCATTTACACTCCTTATCGGCTATGGTGCTGTCATGTTTAATGTCATTGGCCAGCACAGTTCGTGGGCGGGCCTTTCAGCACTCCTTGTTGCGCTCTTTGAATTTTTATTAGGTATCTGGCTTGTCGTTAAAGGTTTCAATCAAAAATCTGTTGCAGCTCTAGAAAAGTAGGTCGCAGATATTATGGAGTTAAACATGCAAGTTATTATCAATGCCCTGCGCTCTTCATGGAGTAAGGACACAGCTTTTAACCCTAGCGAATGGAGTGAAGATAACAGAGCGCGCGGGCAGTGTGTCGTCTCTAGTCTGGTTATACAGGATTATCTCGGTGGCGAATTAGTACGTTACATGATAGACGAAGGCAACCTGCACGAAACGCATTACGCAAATATGCTCGACGGTGGAGCGATCCTTGATACGACAGCATCCCAGTATTCCAGGCCTGTAACTATGTGCATTAAGCCAATCGACCTAAAGGGTTTCGCGTCTGCCCGCAAAAAACGGCTCGCCGATGATTCGACACGAAAACGATACGAAATCCTCAAAGCTCGTGTTGACCAATTACTCGCTGAGAGCATACGTGCGTAAGCAATTAGCCTCCTTCATTCATTAGATTTTAGGCAAACAAAACTCTGATTTCGTATACTATGTTCGTCACTTTTATCTTGAATCCTGCCACCAGGTGTACAGCCGTATATTTGCCGTACACAACTTCTGGAGGTATTGACATTACTATGTATACATGTTAAATTCAATAAGATTCGATGCACTCGCGTCGGACTGAGCTCGAGGGAGAGCTGTCATGAAGGTCATCAAGATCGTCGCCGCGGCGACCGGCACCCTGCTGGTCCTCAACGCCGCCGCCAACCTCACCATCCGCAAGGCGCGGACCAGCGCCGGCGCCAAGGACGTGATCCGCGACGCCGTGCTCACCGCTGTCACGCCCGCCGTGGTCACCTACCGCGGTGCCAACGCGGCCTGAAGCCGCACAGCATCACCTCGCTCTACCTGCGCCCCCGAAACGGCCCTTGAAGTGGCATTAGCCCTTCAACCGCCCCTTCGGGGGCCGTTTTGCTTATTAGCCCAGCTAAGGCCTTATACCGCCCTGGGGTGATCTACTACTCTTAATTTCAACATCCCCAAGGCCTGCTTGCTGCTATCATGGTTATATGAAGACAATAATCTTTCGTCTAAAACCTGGCGCCGACCTTAAAAGTTCAATTGAAGGAGTAATTAAAGAGAATGCCGTTAAGGCTGGCTTTATCGTTACTTGTGTTGGAGGACTTGAACAAGCAACCGTACGCATGGCCGGCGCAAAGCCAGAGGCGCAGGATATTCGAACATTTAGAGGCGACTTTGAAATCGTATCTCTAGTAGGCACGTCATCTCTCAATGGCACTCACCTCCATATGTCGTTCTCCGACGACGAGGGCATAGTGCGCGGTGGACACCTCAAAGAGGGCACAATCATTCATCCGACAGCAGAAATTGTTATTGGCATAAACGAATACATAGAAATGAAACGTGAGATGGACGAAGAAACAGGTTTTACTGAATTAGTTGTAAGCTAGTTCATATTCCAGAGAATACGTCTAATTTTACACAATGCATTAGAGCATATAAAATACAGTTGGCGACGAGAGGAGAATTATGCGCCGACCTGTAATCGTAGGACTGGCTCTTACGACGCTGCTCATGTCAGGATGCTCGGGAGCCGGGCATCAAAGCAACGATGGACAGAACACTTCCGCAACCTCACCACCCACTCAGGTCGTTCCTGACTACGGTGGCGGCTGCAAGGAGGGGTTCACCATCTGGACGCAGAAGCAATTCAGCGCTCCGGACGGAGGCTATGGCACTCTGGTTCGCAGCACGTTGAACGCGACAGGTCAGCATGCGGGCCTCAGCGGCAACGACAAGCTGAGCGCAACTGGGTGGTTCGACACGGGAGAATCTCTCTACCCAAGCAACCCGGCTGGAATCCGCGGCGAAATCTGGTACTACATTCCGCAGCTGCCGAATGGTGGTGCGGGATGGGTGCCAGACGCTGGTGTTCGCGCCGTCCAGACGAAACCAGCACCAGGTAATCGCGACAGCGACTACGACCAAGCATCTCAAGCGGCCCCGAAGCCGCAGAAGTGCAAATTAACCCATTGACGTCGCCATGCGGCAGGATGTGGCCCCATGGGGGCTACATCCTGCCGAGGGATCTATGCCAGATATACTCACATTTATACGGAAAAGATATCGCCTGCTATACTTAATATTTTCCAAATAGCTGCATATTTACCTCGCCCTCATCTTCATGAGCGAGGAGCTGTATACTCTGTATTTCAAGAGCGCTGAATAGCGCCAAATCTCCCTGCGAATCGCGATAAATAGACAGTATCTTTTCGTTATCGTCATCGCCTGCAATGCGGTTGATTGAGACGGTTGCGCACTGGGCACACTCGTGAATGAGCATGATTTCCCCTTGTCTCCCTATGCCTTCGTGCTTGAATGTGAGTCCGACTGGGCGCATGCCTCCAAGACATTCAGCTCTACGGTCACCCTTGTTTTCATCGACATGTTTGGACCATAGGCAAATATTACAGTGATTACGGTTCACCGTGCCCATGTAACTATTAATAACCACCCACTGTTTACAATGAGAGCATTTAAACCCGCCAGCGTTATGCTCCTTCTTCCATTGTTTTTGCTTTTTCTTTTCATTATCAAAATATTCATTGCGATATTTCACAAAAACCTTGCTTCACAAAAAACCAGCCACATTGGCTGGTCACTGGATAGCGTGAAACTATTTTAGATAATTGTGAGTTCTTAAGTAATGACTAGACCAGCCAAAGTTATCCCTCCTTCAAGGGATGTAGCTGTCGCAATGGTTATGTGATTACTCTTACTTACCATAGAATTGATACTATACCACTAAAGCTTTACGTAGTCAATGACGGAAATCTCAGCCCAAGCGCTCACTTAGCACTGACTAGTTCTTGGAGAAATACGGCTGCTTTCTTGCGAACAGATTTAGACGCGTGGTCTGCCTGAGTTTTGAAGAGAGGTTCAAGTTCGCCTGCCGAAATGTAGCCTTGCTTGCAAAAACTGAGCAACGTCTTCATTGCATTCACAGAGACTATCCAGTCGACATCTGTTGATTGGATACGTTGCCTTAGCCACTCCACCGCTTTCTTGCACTGAATGTCATTAAGCTTCACTTCGCCAAATATTTGTGCAATATGCCACTGAATTGACGGTTGCTGACTTTTCGTTAATTCACTAAAAATAGACTCTAGATACGTCTGGCCGAGTTCTGGCCTATCCTTTACTACTTTTTCGAATGTATCGATAGCACGCATTCTTACCCATGCATCATCGGCGAAAATACAATTAAATAATTCCTCAAGTCGCGAGGGGTCATTCTGCACAGTTTGTAACACCTCCCCTGCCCTACCTAATGAATTAGCGTGCCCGCCTGCTGCAAGAATATCTTCGAATGGTTCCATGACTTCATTATATCGCTGAGAGCCCAGATACACCCAACTTTGCTCTTTACATATCGCTTACGCGAATCCTATAATGGGCTCCTATTATGAAAACAAATCAATCTACATCGGCCGTCTTAATGGTTCGCCCGACAAGCTTTGGCTTTAACGAGCAAACCGCACTTACTAACGCATTTCAAAATCATACAAATCTAAGCGCCGATGAAGTACATACACGGGCTAATCAAGAATTCACCAATATGGTAGCAAAGCTGCGCGAGAACGGCATGCATGTTACCGTTTTTGAAGATAGCGACACCCAACCAAAGCCTGACGCTGTGTTTCCTAATAATTGGTTCAGCACGTGGGGTGATGGCCATGTATACTTTTACCCTATGGCTACAGAAAGCCGACGTGTCGAGCGGAGTTATGTCGCAGTTCAGGCATTAGCGGGTGAATTTAAAATCGCAGAGACTACCGATATCAGCTCTGCCGAGGCATATGGGATTGCGCTCGAGAGTACAGGCGTGATGATTTTTGACCATATTAACAAGATTGTTTACGGATGCATTTCGCCGCGCTGTGATGCGAGCTTGTTTACGAGCCATGCACTCGAGCTCGGTTATAAGCCCATTCTTTTTCGTGCCTATGGGCAGGATGGTACTGCTGTATACCACACTAATGTTTTGATGGGAGTCCAGAGTACGACTGCAGTGATTTGCGCCGAAGCTATCACCGATAAAGCCGATCGAAAACTTGTGATTAACACCCTCAAAGACACTGGCCACGAGGTGGTTGAAATCTCACAATCTCAGATGTCGGCATTTTGCGGTAATGTTTTAGAACTTCAAAGAGATAACGGCGAGCTACTCCTTGCGATGAGCCAAACAGCCTATGACAACTTCACCAATGAACAGCGCTCAGTGCTGGGTGTTGATAAAACACTTTTACCTTTTAGTATTCCGACAATTGAGACTATTGGCGGTGGAAGCGTGCGCTGTATGCTCGGTGAGAATTTCCTACCTCGAAAGTAGTTGCGCTATTTGGTTTGCGCTTTAGCGAACTCAACTGTTTTTTGGAATGCCGCTACGCCATCCTGATTATCAAGATTGAATTGGTATTCGTGTGGGAGTGCTGGCTTGTGATTATCGGCAAAGAAGTTCTCGGTTACATTCACGCCCAAAGATGTGAGTAGATCTGCGAATGGCTTTGCCTGGGCATTGGTCAGAGGATCGGCATTTCCGCCACTAATATAGGTTGGTGGGTAATCCTTTGTGACATGGTAGTAGGCTGACATCTGTTTAATGACTGGGTCACTAAAATCTTTTGTCCCGCTGTACGCCCATACACTAATGTCGTCACCCCACCCAATCAACTTTGGGAGTGTTGGATTAGGTTCAGTGAGCCCGTCCATCATGTATATACCGCAGTTAAGCACCAAGCCTTTTAATTGAGATGGCTTCATTGAAGGTGTTATGCCGACTGCATGAGCATATTCTGGATTTGTAATTATTGCACCCATCTGGCTTGTAAGCTGGGCGCCCGCTGAGTCCCCTGCGAGAATGAATTTATTTGCATCTATATGGAAGCGAGATGTATTCTTCTGTAGATATGCGTAGGCGTCATTCAACTGATGAACAGGGGTTGGGTATTGATGTTCAGGTGCCAATGAATAGTCTAGAGATACCACCGTAAAACCTTCGGCTGCGAGTAATTTGAAGTAGGGGGCATCATTAGCTTTGTCGCCTGAAATCCAAGCGCCACCGTGTGTCCAGATAATTGTTGGTAAGACTGCGCTTTTTGGCGTAGAGCTTGGATAATATACATCAAGCTTTGCGTCGGCGTCGTTTTTTCGATACTGCCGATTGAGTTCACTAGTTATCGCGACGCTTGGCTGATGCTTCTCTAACGCAGCCAGTATCTTTGCGCTATTGCGATCAAAGACAGATCGAATTACCCAAGCTCCTGGCGCGGGGCTTACTCTGAATATGAAAAGAACGAGTGCAATCACTCCGACAATGGAGCCTATTGTGATACGAAATGATCTTTTTTGATAAAAGCGCTTTTTCTTTTCTTGTTGCTTGGTCATCATGCCCTCTGATTTAGCAAGTATCGTACTGTCATTATAAAGCTAAATGTGCTGGTTTGCGATGTTTGTTATAGTAAGTTTATGGACGCGCAACCACTTGATAACATTGCCGGTAAATATCGCCATTATAAAGGCGGTGAATATGAAGTGCTTGGCACTGGCAAGCATACAGAGACTGAGGAGGAGATGGTTATCTACAGAGCGCTTTATACACCCTATAAAATTTGGGTGCGGCCCTACGATATGTTCTTCGAGACGATTATAGTTGACAGTGAAGAGCTCCCGCGGTTTGAGAAAATGGAAGATTAACGCATTGGAGAAATATGGATCACCCTGTTTTTATTACTGGCAATCAAAACAAAGCAGATTATCTTGCAAAGACACTTGGTGTTGAACTTGAACACCAAAAGGTTGATCTTGACGAGATTCAGTCTGTAGATCCACTTGAAATTGTGGAGCATAAGGTTCGCCAAGCATACGATATTATTCAAAAACCCGTACTGGTTGAGGATGTTTCGCTTGTATTTAACGCGCTTAACGGACTGCCTGGGCCGTTTATTAAGTTTTTTGTTGAGGCCGAGAATGGGTTAGAAAATTTATGCCGGATGCTTGATGGGTTTGATGATAGGTCTGCATATGCGTCAGTGGTGTATGGGTATTTTGACGGCGAAACATTAGAATTGATACCCGGCAAACTAGACGGAATGATTGCGCAGTCCCCACGAGGCGAGGGTGGCTATGGCTGGGACAAAATATTTGAGCCTGAAGGATATAATGGCCGAACCCGCGCGGAACTATCACCAGAAAAAGATATTGAATCGTATAACAAATTACGTGATTTTGGTGCGCTTCGCGCATTCCTTAGCGAGAAATCTTAGATGCCTGTATTTACACAGAAATATGCAATCGTCCAATTACTTGAACCGATGCCCGTGGGCGCACAGTTCTCATCAGATAATTGGCCCCTGCACTCGACAATTGTTGATACGTTCGCGATAGATTGGGATGCAGCAAAGATGGCGAAGCAGCTTGAGATATTACTTGCACCACATACGCCCGCATATTCTATAGTCGAGGGTGATACGTTTTTCGGGCAAGAACTGCAAACGCATGTTATGTTGCTGCAGAAAACAGAAAGCCTTACAGGTCTTCATGAAGACGTGATTGCGTTACTCGAACAAGGCGGCCTCGTACTTAACGATCCGCAATTTGCTCGTGAGGGATTTTTGCCGCATTCCACCATACAAAAACATGCCCGTCTACATAAAGGCGATGGAGTTTCCTTCACCGCCCTTACGATTATTGATATGTTCCCTGAAAACGATCCGTATTTGCGCGAAGTGCTCGCTACAACTCCTTTGCAGGGGTAATGTTGAAGTTTGCCCTAAATACGTTCATAGGGTCGTAAACAGCTTTTATTCGTTGCAGGCGAGCAAGTGTTTGCTCGGGGTATGCTGTGAGCGCTTTATCTCGCTCGGTCACTCCAATAAAATTCACGTAGGCTTCAGTATTGCCTTGGCGCAGCGAGTCTGCAAAGTCGTTCACCCAAGCCTGACGTAATGGCTTCTGGTCGTCGGCTTCATAAAAACATGCGACATTGCCCATGATGGCATTTTTACGATGTGCGTAAGCTGTTGCATCGTCCGCAATGCGCGCCACCGCGCCACCGAGTACGCGGAATTGGAACGCTTTCATTGAAGCATCGATTCGCCCGAGCCAGTCTAGGATATTCACCGCCGAATCCCGATCGATGTCTTCAATAAATAGGTTGGTACTTACGGCCGTTGGATGATAATCTGCATTCTCGGGCATAAAGATGTCTTTGTAGCGCATAGGCTTGAGCATATCCGCAATAGGCTCCACGAGCGCACGCATTGGCGCGAGTACCTTTTCGCCTTCACCTGCGTCGCCCGCGTACATCACAAGTGCCATCACCGATATTTCGCCATGAAATTCTTTTGGCACGAATGGCGCTGGAAATGCTGGCATGACATTGATAATCATCGACAGTTCTTCTGGCGCTTCTTTCGCAATCTGCGTAATATCTGAGATTACCTCTGGCGTTGCCGGCAGTAGTAGCATACCGCCATAGCACTCATTGAGATTGTGGAGTGCATACTTGAATTTTGTTACCACGCCAAAGTTTCCGCCGCCCCCGCGAATTGCCCAGAATAGATCAGCGTTATTTTCGCTATCTGCCTGCAAAATTTTGCCATCCGCCGTTACAATTTCTGCAGCGAGTAAGTTATCAATAGCAAGCCCGAACTTGCGCGCCAAAAATCCAACGCCGCCACCAAGCGTGATACCGCCAATGCCGACAGAGCCCGTGTCGCCAAATCCAATTGCGAGATTATACTTATCAAGCTCTGTAGTGAGTTGGCCAGCGGTAAGCCCCGACCCCGCCCACACAGTTTTACTTGCTTCATTAACGTCTATTTCGTGCAGATTACGAAGATCAATCACTATCCCGCCATCGGTTGCGCTATACGGGCTATGCCCACCGCTTCTGACAACAAGTTCGAGATTTTGATCGCGAGCAAATGCGATTGCCTTTTGGATATCTTCGGCATCCGCTACCTTAATAATTGCCGCTGGTTTATTATCGATACCACCATAAAATACTTGACGCTCCGCATCGTACTCTGCATCAGCAGATGTGATAACCTTACCCTTGAAAAGTGTGCTCAATTTTAATGAATCCATACATAACCAGTATAGCAGCTCCACGCTTGTGTATTTTTAGGCAAATAAAAACTCGCCCTTTATGAGCGAGTATTTATTTATGCAAGCTGCATCTTTTTCTTTAATGCTTTAAGCTTCTTCTTGCGTGCACGCTTGATATCCGCGCCGTGCCAGTTGCGATGTTTAGCCATAATATTCTCCTAACTTGACCAAGTATACCATATTGATAGCTTACTGACCACTGTTACCTTCGGTAATAGCACGAGCTGTTTCTGATGTAGCAAATATTGCTGCTACTTGATTGCCGGTGATATGAATAACGTCGCCAGGATTTACGGCGCCAGAGAGCATTTGTTTTGCAACCGTGTTCTCGACAGCCTTTTGCACTACGCGGCGCATTGGGCGCGCGCCAAGGCGTGGGTCATAGCCTTTATCTACGAGAATTTGCTTTGCCTCGTCATCCACCTCGACAGATACTTTTTGTGGTTCAAGCGTCTTGTTAACACTTACGAGAATAAGATCGAGGACCTGTATAAGCTCTTCTTTCTTGAACGGGCGGAATACTACGATTTCATCAAAGCGGTTAAGGAATTCTGGCCTGAATTGATTGCTACTAATAAGCTCGTCAATAAATTGCTGCTCGAATTGCTCCACCTGGTAACCGCGCTCAATGTATTCACGGATTCTATCGGCGCCCGCATTACTCGTTGCAATAATGATTGCGTCGCGGAAGCTAACCTCTCGATTACGCACATCGCGCAAGATACCTTCGTCAAGCATCTGCAGCAATGTTGCGAGCACCTCTGGAGCTGCCTTCTCAATCTCATCGAGTAGCACCACGCTAAACGGCTGCTTCATCACCTGTGCCGTAAGGCTGCTTGGGTCATCCGCACCATCGGCGATAAGGCGCGTAACATCTTCGGGTCGCACATATTCGTTAAGATCGATGCGAACCATTTTGCCTTCACCGCCGAAATATACATCGGCGAGCGCCTTAGAGAGCTCGGTCTTACCTACACCTGTTGGCCCAAGGAATAAGAATGTACCGATTGGACGATTTTGGTTACGGACGCCTGCGCGTGCACGGCGCAGTGCATCGCTCACGACGCTCACTGCACGAACCTGGTTAACCATTCGTTTATGGATTAAATCTTCCATATTAAGCAATCGCTCTCGATCCCCTGCCTCAGTAGCAACACTTACCTTCACGTCGAGTGTTTTCTCGATTGCCTGCTGGACTGAGTTCATTGTGACAAGCCCGGATTCGCTAAAACTTGCCGCACTTTCAAGCAAGCGTATTGCCCGACCCGGCATGACGAGTTCATGCATATAGCGCTCACTCAGGCGGTATGCTTCGTTAACGGCTTGGTACATGTAGGTTACATTCCGGTGCACCTCGGTGATAATCAACTGCTCCTGCATTACTCGCTTGGTTTCAGTTTCATTTGCTGGCTGGACATTAATACGATTGAGTGAGTTCACGAGTGCAGGATTGCGCTGGCCAAGCTCAAGGTACTTCTGCTCGTCCATTGATAGAATAACGCGGAGATTGCCCGCTTCTAAGATTGGCTGTAGAACGTTTGATAGGTCTACGGCGCCGACACCTTCTTCGAAGAAGAGCTGAGCATTATCGAGACAAATAATAATGTTCTTGGCGCTGTATGCTTCGTTCAATACTTGCATCACGAGGTTTTCGAGCTCCCCACGACCAGGCGCAGCACTAATAAGCGCAGCAGAATCAAGAATAAAGACTTGCCTGAACTTTAACGAATCTGGCAGATTTGCAGATGCGTCAAGTAGTCGTTCGGCAAAGGAATGGATGATTGTCGTCTTGCCCGCTCCGGCCTGACCAACGAGCACGGCATTCTGACGACCACCCGTACCAAATGTTTCGACAAGCTGGTCAATTGCTTCAACGTGGCTGTTCACATCAACCGTTAGTAGGCTTCCGCCGCCGCTCATTTGTTCGCTAATATTCTGTCCGAATCGTTGCAAAAGTGGAATCCACCCGAATGACCAGTCTCGCGCGATACCGCCTGTACGGCGAGGCTTGGTGTGTTTTTGAACCAAATCTGTAAGGTGCTGTTGCCAGACAACTCCAGCATCAAGATCTTCATCAGATAGGTGCATCTGGGCAATAACCGCCTGATACCCGGTGAAGCTACGGACAATCGCGACAACAAGTACGCTACCGGTAATTTGCGAGAGACTGTTCTTCGCGCGAATTTCGTCGGCGAGCTTCCATAACTCGGGCATCGTTGCCACATCCTTACTAGCGAGTGAATCGAGTAGCGACGATGTTAGGCCGAGTCGAGCCGCCATAAACTGGCCGCTTGAGACCGAGCTCGCTGCCCGCGCTACATCCGATGGCGTAGGCGAAACCGGCAAGCGACCGAGTACATCACCAGCAAGCAGCGCGCCTACCGAGCGGCCCTTGCCGACTGGCAGCGTCTCGACGTGATATTTGTAGAACGCGAAGAATACATAAGGAATGACACCGATTGCCATAAATAGCCACCCGATTGCCATTCCAAGGCCGAATACGATACCGATGCCGCACACCATAAACAGTACCGCCAGCCATGGGAGCAACGAAGCTACCATTCCATGAACGAGCACGCCAAAGCGAGCGACATCAGCACGAGTGGACTTGTGGTTAAAAACTAAATCTTCCATGGAATCCACCCCGCTATCGCAAACAGTACAAAAACGATTGGCAGCAATGGGATGAGCGGCCACAATACTAAGCGTATTGCACCGATAATTGCGGCGATAAACAGTGTAACTGCGCCAAATATAACAACTGTCGTACGAATAATTCCGCCGATAACTCGCGAGATTAGCCTATCAAAGAATGCACGCATTTGTACACCGAGTGGACCGCGCACTTTGCCCGCAGAAATCTGGCGAAATGGCGAGAATAGCGTACGCAAGAGTAGGTCGAAGGAGAAATAGTCGTAAATACTCATGAGGTTGTCGCGTACGCGAGCGACGCAGCTAAGCCAGCCGGCACCATACCACCACGAGAACAGACCCACTATAAACATAATCTTATTGTACCGCAGGATACCCCATATCGTGAAATCGGAATCAATCATAAGCTTATGTTTTGATGATTTTCAAATGATATACTGAGAAGGTGCAACAAACGTTTACTACTATTTTAGGTAAAAGTGTCCGAATGCTCGCCCGCGCAAGGGGCGGCGGATCGGCGTTACCGGGGTTATTTGTTGAAAAGATTGACCCAAACTTTATTCAACGTACATTATCACCACTGCCACATGGAGTCGTTTTGGTGAGCGGAACGAATGGCAAGACAACTACCACCAAGATGGTTGTTGAGTTGCTTGAAGGCCAGGGTCTACGTGTATTTACCAACCGTACGGGTAGCAATTTTACCCGTGGTGTCGCCGCAGCTTTGCTGGGTGATGTCGATATGCGCGGCGAGCTTGATGCAGATATCGCCGTATTAGAGCTTGATGAAGCATATGCGACCCACTTTGTGCGTAGCATTCAGCCGCGTTACAGCTTATTTTTGAATGTTATGCGAGATCAGCTGGACAGGTTTGGTGAAATCGACACTACTGCAAAGCTTCTGCATATGGTAGCCACCCATACTACCGAAACAATCGTCGTAAACCACGATGATCCTCGTCTCAGCAGTAGCGCCTTTACGAGTGACTTGAGCGCGAAGGTGGCGAGCTTCAACGTTGCCCCTGCACTCCATCGCCACTTCCCATCAGATGACGGTATGCGCAGCATGAAGGCAAGTGCAAAAGCTAAGAACACCCATATTATGCCGATTGCGACACTTGAAGCGATGAATGGCCAACATGCCACGATACGATTCGACAACAAGAATCATGAGACGTCGCTCAAAATTAAGGGTATTTATAACCTACAAAATGCCACGGGTGCAATTGCACTTGTACATGAGATTATGGGTGAGAAACTTGACGTTAAGCGAATGCTTGCGAGCCTCGCCAATGTTACCCCGGCCTTTGGTCGTGGCGAGACAGTCACCGTGAATCAATTGCCGTGTGAATTGGTTTTAGTCAAAAATCCAAGCGGATTTAGGCTTGGCCTCAAGAGTTTTGAGTCAAAATATTATGCTACGATGATTGCTATTAACGATAGCTATGCCGATGGCCGCGATGTCAGTTGGCTCTGGGATGTTGATTTTGACAGCCTCAAAAACGAAGGCGTTGCTAGCGTGAGTGGTGTGCGAGCATTTGATATGGCGCTTCGCCTGCAATATGATGAAGTCATAGCCGAGAAGATTGAGCCAGACCTTGCTAAGGCGCTTACAGAGTTTATTAACGACAATAAGCATAAGCCAAAGCGTATTTACTGTACCTATACAGCAATGCTCGCACTACGTAGGGAGCTCGCAAAGTATACTGATGTGGAGGCGATTCGATGAACGAAGATAAGATAATTAATCTACTCCAGCTTTACCCGCGAGATATGAATATTTACGGTGACTGGGGCAACACGCTCGTATTAAAAAAACGCCTCGAATGGTATGGCTACAAAGTTAACCTGTTGGAATATAATCCAGGCGACAAGTTCCCTACGAATGCCGACTTGATTGTTGGGGGCGGTGGCCAAGATAGTGGTCAGAGCGTGATCGGCGCAGACTTGCTAGCAATTGGCGACAAGCTAAAGGCACTTGCTAACGACAACGTGCCAATGCTGATGGTCTGTGGCCTTTACCAACAGTTTGGGCATTTCTTTAAAACCCGTAGTGGTGAGATCATCCAAGGCATCGGCCTGCTCGATATCGAAACCGTGGGTGGCGATGAGCGATTAATCGGCAATATTGTCTCACAGAATGATGAGTTCGGGCTGATTATCGGATACGAGAATCACTCCGGCCTTACGACACTCGGGCCAAATGCTGTACCGCTTGGTAAAGTTATTCGGGGTGCCGGCAATAATAGCCAGGACGAAACCGAGGGTGCGCGCTATAAGAACGTTATAGGAACTTACCTACATGGATCTTTGCTACCTAAGAATCCGCTGATCGCCGATTGGCTTATTGAAAAGGCCGTCACTCGTAAGTTTGGCGATTTCTCGTCGACACTTATCGACGACCGTTTTGCCGAGCAAGCACGCGACGTTGCCGGCAGACGACCGCGCTAGCCTATCGAAGAACTCGAGCTACAGGCGCTCTTTAAGGCGCTTGAGTTCGGCCGTTACTTGCTCGCCGTGACCGAGCGGCGTTACGCGGCCGTATACTTTCACGACTTCACCATGAGGATTGATAATGAACGTCTTACGCAAAATGCCCTCTTTGCCAAACATCTTTTTACCCCACGCACCGTAGGCTTCAATTGCCGCCTTCGTCGGGTCTGACAAAAGTGTGAAATTGAGATGATGTTTTGCAATGAACTTCCCGTGACTTTCGGTGTCATCAGCACTTACGCCAACAACTTCAGCATCGAGCTCGCTAATATCCGTCGCTGCATCACGTAGGCTGCATGCTTCAGCGGTACAACCTGGCGTATCGTCTTTAGGGTAGAAATATAGTACCAACCATTTCCCTTTATAGTCAGTCAAGGAATGGGTCTTGCCTGACTCATCTTTTAGTGTGAAATCTGGTGCTATATAGGGTGTTGGTTGCATTGCCATATTTCTAGTATACTCCCAAATTGCTCGACGACCGCTTACGGTTCGTATGTTACAATGGGCTACAATGTCTCAAGTCAAAAAGTCATCGCGCATCATTGCGCTTGATCTCCTTCGTGGGTATTTCCTGATTGCCATACTCTTCGACCACCTTCAATACTTCCCTAACGGCTTCGACTGGATGAGTGGACGCGGTCAACTTTTTGTCTCTGCCGCGGAAGGATTCTTCTTTATTTCTGGCATTGTACTCGGTATTGTTCGAGGCAGGAAGTTGCTTGAAAAACCATTCAGCGTGGCTGCAAAATTACTCCTTAAGCGTGGATTGCAACTTTATCTTACCGCAATTGCACTGTTCTTCATCTTTACCTTCATCGGCTGGCTATTCATTAACAACCCAGGCGTCAAACCGGGCATTCGCCCGATGAGCGAAGGCTTTTGGAGTATCCTCGTTAATGCACTCGATTTCAATTACATCTATGGTTGGGCAGACTACTTACGCCTATACGCAATCTATATGTTTGTAAGTCCACTGGTAATGTGGTTACTACGAAAAGGTAAATGGTATATCGCACTCGCGGCAAGCCTCATTTGCTGGTACCTATACGACTACAGCCCGCTCGAGACGCCAGAGCTTTCGCAGGTATTTAGCTGGCAGCTCATATTCTTTGGCGGCATGACTATTGGGTTTTATCTTGAGTCCATCCGTAATTGGTGGGGCAATCTTTCACTTACCATACGTAAATACGTTACCGGTACAGTCGTGGTTGTTGCACTCATTACGATGATTGCTAACTTTATATTTGTTGTATGGGGGCCGCAAATTATTGGGCAAAATAGTGTGCAGGCAATTAATGACGCACTCATGCCGTATCTCAATAAGGAACGCCTCCCGCTTTACCGCATTGCACTCTTCCTTGTTTGGTTTGGCGCAGGGTTCTGGATTATGACAAAGCTTGAACGCTACGTTATCAAATATCTTGGCTGGCTGCTTATACCATTTGGCGGTAATTCACTCTACGTCTACACAATTGAAGCGTTTGTTATCTTCTTTATCCACTTAGTCGTTCCGCCATCTCCAAGCAATCTACTCATTAACTTAGCGCTTAGCCTTGGCTCCTTGGGAGTTGTTTGGCTTGCCGTGCACTATAAGTTTTTGATGGGAATTATTCCGCGTTAACGTTCGTAGGTAGTCACATTCAGCGAGCCATATGCGCGCGTTGAGATTTGTTTATAGGTCGACGGCATCGCTTGATCTGGCGTGCCGTAATATACGTAGGTAACGCGCTGGCTTGTAATGTCGCTCGTGTGTTTAATTTGGTATTTGCTACCTGACCACGGCGCGTAACCACCAGCAAGTGTTGGCCACTCGCTCACGAAGTATGTTTGACAATCTGTTACATAGTAGCTCAGCTCGGTCATGACGTATGGGTCGGCTGCTATAATTTGAGATCCTGGACCGCAATTATGAATGGCTGTAGCCGCCTGCTTCACCGAGGGATGCTCGTTGCGCTGGAAGTTGAAATTACCTGTAATGACGATATTGCAAAAGCCAATCAGCATCGTGCCATATACTACGACAATCACTACGATACGCTGCAACCGCTTGAGACGCTGCGCCAGCGCAACTGATACAACAATGCCGATTAGCATAATGAGACTGATTGCGACATGCGACAGGTAGCGCTCGGTATACATAGACTTTACAAGCGAAATACCCATGAGCATTATAATTGGCACTCCGATGTATGCGCCAAGGAGAGATAGTTCATCGGTGTACTTACGAAGTACATGGCTGCCTTTTTTCATAGACCAGATGACTGCTGCTATGAATATTAGAACGACGACAGTGAGTATGACCGTTAACCCGTACGTTGGCTTATAGAGAGTATTAAACGACAATACGCCACTCAGTTGCTCGTAGTTCATAGGCTGACCGATTGGCGCGAGTGCATCATTCGATACCTGCCCTATAAATGTCGGCAACCATGGCAAGAACATGACGATTGCGCCAAGATATGCATAGAGATACGGCAGCAGTGATGATACCCGCCACTTATTGCGTGCAGCAACTACGATAAGCCATACGGCATGCGCAATCCAGAGCAGTGTTATGTAGTACAGACTGAACATACCGAGTGCGACAAGTAAGCTATACCCGACCAGCCATTTGCGACGGTTTTGTTTTGATTTATATGCAGAGTACAGACAGTACGTTGCGCTCACTCCAATAAATGATGCGAGCGAGTACATGCGAATCTCGAATCCATATCGCAAAAGTAGTGGTGAAAGTGCTAATAAAATAATCGTGCCGATTGCGGCTTTATTACCAAACATTTTACGAACCAATACGCCACCGACGACGAGCGCACCTGACATCGATAGCACGCTCAATGTGCGTAGTGCTAACTCGCTCCAGCCAAACAATGAAGCCCAGCCTTTTAGTAGTAGATAGTAGAACGGGGGATGTGTATCGAGACCGGTTAGTCGTATTATTTCCGCTACCGAGTGCTTCGCGAGCAGAATTGAGTATGCTTCGTCGAACCAGACGCTCTGGTGAAGACCAATAAAGAGGCTTGCGCTTGCCGCGAAAACTACACTAAGTGCAAGCACCATCACAAACAGCCGGCTTTCAGAAACGGTGCGACGCATCAATGGTATTTGCATTATTTTGACTCTCCCGCTCGCTCATAGGTCGTGACATCCATTGAGCCGAATGTCTTTGTTTGTTGCTTTATGTATGTATCTGGGAGCGGGTGCGTTGGCTGGCCATATGATACGTAGATAATGCGCTCGTCAGTAAGTTTATTCGTGTCTTTTACCTGTAGTTTACTGCCAGATAGAGGTGCGAAGCCACCGCCAAGTTTATCCGACTTGCTAGTGAAGTATATGCTGCAGTTTTGCATATAGAACCAGACTTCAGAGGCGACATACGGACCGTCTGCGAGGATCTTCGCATCTTTAGGGCATGCACCAATGCTTGCTGCAACTTCGCGAGAGGTAGGCTTGTATTGATGCTGATTACTGAAGTTACCGATTGAAATTAAGTTATAGATGCCGATAAGGAGTGTGCCGAATACAATTGCATAGGCGGCGTACATGTGCCATTTTTTCTTGGCTGCATCTGCAGCCGTCACGAGCACAACACCACCAAGCAACATCATGCCAATTGCAACATGCGAAAGATATCGTTCGACATACATTGCTTTTGAAAGCGACACGACCATCATGACAACAATCGGTACGGCCATGTATACCGACAGAAGCGCCAATTCCCCGCTTTTCGCTTTGAGCTTTTTGCGTGCTTTTGGAATCGCCCAAATGTATACACCAACTACTGCTACAAGAGCTGCTGTTTGTACGACATTAACTTTATCAGTTGGCAAGTAGACTGTGTTAAAGCTAAAAATACCAACGAGCTGATCAAGCTTGAGTGGCTCCATAATCGGCCCGAGTGCGCCATTTGAGAGCTGGCTCACGAATGTTGGCAACCATGGTATATAAATAACGGCGGCAGCAGCGAACGCACTTACATACGGCACTAAATCTTTTGCTTTTTGGCGCTGATGTACCATGATATAAACTACCCAAACCGCGTGCGCAATCCAGAGTAGTGCAAGACTATAGACTGTATAAAGCCCTAGGATTAGGAGTGTGGCATATATGATTAGCCAGCGAGATTGCATTTTACCCTTTGACTTCCAGGCAGAATAGAGCGCATAAGTTGCGCTCATACCGATGAATGACGCCATCGCGTACATACGCACCTCAAATCCGTAGCGCATCAGGAGTGGGGCAAGCGCTACGACAAACATCGAACCAATTGCGGCACGATTACCGAACATCTTACGGACCAACAGGCCACCCACCGCAAGCGCGCCAACCGTAAAGAGTATACTAAGGCTACGCATCGCAAGGTCAGTCCAGCCAAACAGCGCCCCCCAGCCTTTTAGCAGCAGATAGTAGAGAGGTGGATGTACGTCGATACTTGTGAGATGTATAAGCTCACCTACCGGCCGTGTGGCGAGGAGCACCGAGTAATCATCGTCAAACCACAGGCTCTGCTGGAGGCCGATAATTAACCCGCCGGCACCTGCGATAATGATTGCTATAGCAAATGTAATCCAGAATGCACGGTCGTCGTTTTTACTGCGGAAGAGTTTGTTCGTAATTTGCGAAATCATATGTATATCATAGCAGACGCAAGAAGACTCTAGATTTATTCTGTAAACTACAGTATAATGAAAAAGTTCTTCCGGGGTGTGGCGCAGTTGATAGCGCGCGCGGTTTGGGACCGTGAGGTCGAAGGTTTGAGTCCTTTCACCCCGACCATAGAAAAAAGAGTACCGTACGGTACTCTTTTTTCTATGCGTAGAACTATCTATTTCACCTGTGTGTCTGTTACCATAAAAGCATGAGCTCCGCGCACAAAACCAAGCGCCAGACGTCTAGAACCGCAGCCAATGTTTTCGGAACACTTGGATACCTGTCTGTGCTCCTACAGTGGACTTGGACGCTATTACTTCTTTGCTATCCGCTTCTTACGGCCGACCATAGCTTTTTATTACCCGATACGCCTACGGAGCCGTTTCACCCAACAAACGATGTCGTGACTTCATCGCCGATTACCGCTGTTATCGCTATTGCCGTAACAGTATTCGTACTTGTTGTCACAGTCATTGTCATTGCACGCCTGCCTAAGCAGATTGGTAAACG
>Ga0105246_10000288_pt1 | contig 26262 bp, 28 predicted proteins | sample KBSM64metaG_FD_99694 | JGI IMG/M metagenome (GOLD analysis project Ga0105246, IMG submission 99694) | Miscanthus rhizosphere microbial communities from Kellogg Biological Station, Michigan, USA - KBS M6-4 metaG | ecosystem: Host-associated > Plants > Roots > Rhizosphere > Soil | place... | reverse complement strand
CGTCTTGATCTGCCAACAGCGGCGCACTCAGGCTGGCAAGTAGCGACATCGCCAGCAGCAATCGGGTAATCATGCCATCTCTCCATAATGGTAAAGGTGGCTAGTGTGATGATTTTTGTGACGCGGGAGAAGTGAATTTTTGAGGTCATGTGGATGGCTAATGAATCGGCAGCTATTCGATCGTTCATCTTTAACCATTCCACCGATGAGCCAATCATTGAATGCCAAGCATTCAAAGCGGTAGTATAAGAATCAGCAGGTAAACATTCAGAGGATTAAAGTTTCATGGACGATCAAAGCAAAATGTTGCCCACCCAGCAAGCTATACGTATTCTGGATTATTGGCACAAAATAGAGTTTTTCGAATCAACTGACATTAAAGATCTTGAAAATAATGCGGATGGCGTAATTCAACTGAGCATGGAGGAATTACAGCATAATACATCACTTCCCTGGATTGAACCTCAGCAAATCAGGCGTGCAGGAAGTGATTATTCACCTGAAAAAAAATATCGTTACGAGCTCTTTTTTGGCATCTTTGAACGTGACGAAATATTTCAGCAAGCAAAGCCTTTTATTTATAAACAAAGTGACATAGAGAATGACGCGCTCGGCAATGAAGGTCGTACATGCTCGATAAAATGTAAGCTTGATCATAATGGTGTTATTGATAGCGAGAGTTTTGAGTTTTCAACGGTGACCTGGGCATTAGGTCAGATATCTACAGGTGGATTAGAACGACTGAACTTTGATGCCTATGAAGTCGATACAAAAAAATTACAGCAGCGTTTTAATGAAATTGTCACCACCGCTGACAATATAAAAACAAAACATCAATTACCACCTATTTTAACCACATTTGAAATAATTGAATTTTTAAAATCAATGGCGCAGTGGACTACTTTTTCTCCTCAAACCCCTACGCCTGCACTATTCATTAAATTAAGTGAAACAAAACCCAATAAACTCAATATTTCAGCTCAGCTAGATCCATCTTTACTTTCAAAACTTAGTGACGAGACTGAACTGGCATTATCAAACGATTCTGATTTTCCGCTGACTTCCGCTTCAGATAATTCAAATGAGATCAGTATATTAAATAGCTTCTACATACGTGATATTGAGCGGATAATAGAAGATATCAAGCGAAATAAACTTGATATTGACTCACCATTAGGACGCTATCTGACCGGCAGTCGTAAGAAAAACGTAGATTTACTTCTACCGGCAGGAAGGACGCTATTGATTGAGAAATTACGACTAGCCCAACTTCCTGCTGGACGCTGGCTTTCAGATAGAAAACACAACATGAGTTTAATGCAGCAGTTTGCTATTAATACTCTTGAGCAAGAACTTACTCATCAAGGACTTTATTCAGTTAATGGTCCACCAGGTACGGGTAAAACAACTCTACTTCGTGATATCATTGCAAACAATATCGTTAAGCGCGCTGCCATTCTTGCGAATTATAATCGGGTTGAGGATGTTTTTTCTGGCTCAATCAGCATTAGCGTCAATGGCAACACGCGCAAGATACCCTGTCTTCGCCCTGAACTTTGTGGCTATGAAATGGTGGTAGCTTCAAGCAATAATGCTGCTGTCGAAAATATCTCACGCGAACTACCTCAGCTAAAAAGCCTTGGAGATGAGTGGCAACATCATGATTATTTTAAATCAGCTGCGCGAAAACTCGCGGCATTTTCACGACCTCTAAAAAATAGCGAAAAACAGCCAGAAAAAACTTTTCTTATCAAACCGCTTGCCCCAGATGATGATTGTTGGGGATTGATTGCTGTAGCTTTGGGAAAGAAAAAGAATCGCGATCGCTTTAAAGAGCGAGTGTTTACACATAATCATACGAAAGCTGTGACTTCACCACCAGCTGATGAATATAGACACCTATTTGAATCACTAAAAAATAAAGACATAGCGAGCTTCGCAGCAGCTAAAAAAGCTTTCATTGACGCTCAACAAAAACATCATTCTATCATTCAGGAACTTCAGCAACTTGAAGATCTTAACGATCTTTCCAATTATTACCATCAACAGCAGATAAAAATACAAAAACTACGTTTACGAAGGTTTATGCTCAACGCCCGAATTACGCGATGTGCAGAGCGTGAACCGCATTGGTTAACCTTAAAATTCAGAAAAATTTTCCGGGTTAAAGCCATTATTACTGGATTAAAAAACAGATTAAATTCTACCATTGCCGCGTTACAACTGGCGGAGCAACGTTTAAGTCAAATCCAAGATGAATTGGATGCTAAACATAAACATTGTTTAGCATTGCAGATTAAGTATCAAGACACCATTTTTGCCGCAGATGAAATCAATATCGAAGCTGAGGACATTCAGCGTACCTCTTTCGGCCATGGCGCAATATTAAATGCAGCCCGTAGTCAGCTTTCAGCATGCGCCCTGGATTTACATCAATCATGGCTGAAAGAGGCTTATAAAGAGTGCAACTTACTTAAAGTTATATTCTCCGTCAGCGACGCCATAAATGGTGGTGTACAAGAAACCAAAGCCTGCCTCGCTTTGTGGCAACTTCTTTTTATGATTGTGCCGGTAGTTTCTTCTACATTTGCATCCGTTCATCGTCAGTTTATGCATTTAGGTGCCGGTGATATTGGATGGTTATTTATTGATGAAGCTGGGCAGGCAACACCTCAACAAGCGGCTGGAGCATTATGGCGCGCGAAACGTGCTGTTGTGGTGGGAGACCCCTTACAGATTGAGCCCGTTTTTACAATTCCTCCTGCCTTCGTTGAAGCTCTTGCTCAACGCGCCTTTGCCGATGATTGGCGTGAGTGGTCTCCAACAACTCAGTCAGTACAAAATCTTGCAGATAGAGTGAACCCCTATGGTTCAGCACAAATATCTAATGAGAACTGGCTCGGTAGTCCGCTGCGCGTCCATCGACGCTGTGATGAGCCCATGTTCAGTATCGCCAACAAGATTGCTTACAACAATAAAATGCTACATGGTCGGGACAAGCGTTGGCCAACTGACAATAATCTTTGGGGAGAGAGCGGCTGGTTAGATGTTTGTGGTGAAGTGAAAGGAAAACATTACGTTCCCGCACAGGGAAAAAAAGTCCTCATGATGATTAATGACTGGTTTGAACATCATGGTGCGCTGCCGGACGTCTATATTATTTCGCCTTTTAAACAGATTAAAAACCAACTTAAATCCTTATTGAGTCAGGAACTAAAAGGCATCAAGGATATCAACCGTTGGATTGATGATAGGGTGGGCACCGTTCATACCTTTCAGGGAAAAGAAGAGAAAAATGTCATTATTGTGCTTGGTTTATCGGCTAATAATTCTGGCGGAGAAAAATGGGCATCTTCAAAACCCAATTTGTTAAACGTTGCAGTAACGCGTGCGCAGAACCGAGTTTATATCATCGGTAGTAAGGCCATTTGGGCAGGATGCGATTATTTTAATGTCGCTAACGAAATGCTAAGCAGAATAGAGCCGCCTGAAATGCCGGAAAAACTCGCGGTTGTTCACGTTGATTAAGAAAGGATCAGCGCCGCCACAATCTGCTGTCGCAGCCACTGCTGAGCCGGGTCGCGGTGCAGACGTTCATGCCATAACAGCAAGATATCAAAGCCCGGCACCTCCAGCGGCAAATCGACAACCGCAAGGTGTGAAGTATGACGCACCAACCGCTCAGGCAGCACCGCGACCAAATCGCTGTTCGCCAGCGTCTCCTGCATAAACAAGAAGTGCGGCACCGACAACACCACGCGGCGTGAACGTCCCAGCTTCGCCAGCGCATGATCGGTGGCGGCGCTGAAGCCGCCGCCATCCGGCGACACCATGACAAATTCCAGCTGGCAGAATTGATCCAGCGTCGGCGGACGTTGTAATTGCGGGTGTTCGCATCGCCCCGCCAGCACATAGCGCTCGCTGAACAGTTTGCGTTGATGCAACGTCGGCGGCGCGTTATCGCCGGTGTGAAACACCACATCCAGCTCACCTTTTTCCAACTGCTGCGCCACCAGCGGCGGATTAAGCGCCAGAATCGCCATACGACTCTGCGGTGCAGCAGCGCGCATCAGGTTGAGGGCGGGCAGCACCAACGCCGACGAGGTGTAATCGGTGGCAGCGATGCGCCAGGTGACTTCGGCATTGGCCGGATTAAAGGTATCGGGCGGCGCGACTGCTTGCTCCACCGCCTCAAGCGCCAACCGCAGCGGCTCACGCAACGCTTCTGCGCGCGCTGTGGTCAACATGCCGCGCGGTCCGGGCAACAACAGCGGATCGTCAAAATGCCTTCGCAATCGCGCCAACTGAGCGCTAACGGACGGCTGCGAAAGATGAAGACGCTGCGCCGCGCGCGTGACATTGAGTTCGGTTAGCAGCACGTTGAGCGTCTGCAGCAGATTCAAATCCAGTGAGTTGATATTCACTCTGTCTATACCTGAGATATCAGCAATTTATTTCTACTATATCCAGCATCGACTTAATCTGCAGTGGTTTTCATCTCACAGGATTAAGCCCATGAATGTACTGATTGTGTATGCCCATCCGGAACCGCGTTCGTTGAGCGGTTCACTCAAAGACTTTGCCGTGCAGCATTTAAAAAAGGCCGGACATCAGGTGCAGGTTTCTGATCTCTATGCGATGCAGTGGAAAGCGCAGCTCGATGCTGATGACACACGCGCCCCGTTAGTGGGCGACCATTACGATGCGACAGTGGATTCACGCTTCGCCTACGATCATCAGCTTCAGGCTGCGGATATCGCCGCCGAGCAGGAAAAATTGCGCTGGGCCGATACGGTGATTTTCCAGTTTCCGCTGTGGTGGTTTTCGATGCCCGCCATCATGAAAGGCTGGTTTGACCGCGTTTACGCCAACGGTTTTGCCTACGGCGTAGGCGAGCACAACGAACAGCATTGGGGCGATCGCTACGGCGAAGGCAATCTCAGCGGCAAACGCGCGATGCTGGTGGTGACGACAGGCGGATGGGAATCGCATTACAGTCCGCGCGGCATTAACGGCCCGATGAACGATCTGCTGTTCCCGATTCAGCACGGCATGCTGTTTTATCCCGGCTTTAGCGTGCTGCCGCCGCTGGTTTTCTATCGGGTACAAAAGTCGGCAGCAGAACGATTTTCTGGCTGGTGCGATGCGCTGGCCACAAGGCTGGATACGTTGGCAGAAACTGCGCCAATTGCCTACCGTCAGCAAAACGGCGGCGACTATGAAATTCCTGCGCTGACGCTAAAAGCGGAGTGTGTAGCCGAAGAGAGCGGCTTTGGCGTGCATGTAAAGCGGTGAAAGGTAGCAGGCTCGGCGCTGAGCCTGCGGTTACTCGTACAGCCAGCGCCCCGCTTTCGCCGATTCAATCAACATTCCCAGCGTGAAATCGGGCACCACCGGCACTTCACGCTTATTGAAAGGATTGAGAATCTGCGCCAGCGAGGGCTCATCGGGATAGTAGGTTTCGATGACAAATCCGCCGCGATCAACGCTGAACTCGCCGAAGAACTCATCCATCAGCGCAGCCGCTTCTTCACGTTCGAAGTTGAGATCGCTATCGATATCAATTTGCGGCGTCAGCGTCTTCTGCTTGAACAGGTAAACGCCGTCGTAACGTCTCACCAGCTCGTAGATACGCTGCTCAATTTCAACTGTCATCGCTTCTGCACTCCACTGATTTCACCGGAGCGCCATTCTGCCATGCAATCCCGACAGTTGGATGAAAAAAATCTCTGCGGGGGAATTTTGAGACAAAGCGCGAATTTTCTGGGCGGGACGCCCGGTTTATTGCGTCAAAGCGTCCTGTGCTTGTTTCAGCTCTTCACGCGCGCCGGCCAGTTTACGCTGCTGCTTCGCAATTTTGTCGCTGCGGCCTTTGGCCTGCGCTTCTTGTAAATCCTGATCACGCTCCTGCACTTTCAGCTGCTTTTCAGCCACTTTTTCCTGGCGCTTTGAGTAAGCCGCTGTCGGTGCAATGTTCGCTAGCTTCACGCAACGCTTTCTCCAGACCCGCGATGCGCGCTGGATTGCCATGCTCACGCGCCATCGCCAGCTCTTGCTGGATATCCTGCTTTTTGGCGGCGCAGCCGGAGACTGGGTTGGCAGCCTGTACAAAAGTCACCGTAAAAACGGAGAAAAGTATCGAAAGGAAAATCAGGGTGTTTTTCATGGTGAACTCTAAGTTTAAGTTGATGGGCGCTATTATACGAAGAGTTCTTAACAGGATCTTAAGGCAGAAGTGATTATGCGAGACTGAGGAAATAAGCCGAATTTCAGACACAAAAAAAGCCGCTCGTAAGCGACTTAATTTTGCATCAATCGATGGTGCGAAGGCCGGACTCGACAATCAATTCAAATACTTGATTTTAAATAAAAAATAAAAATACAGCACTGCTAATGCCCCCTTATGTGCCCCCTATTTTTTTGGCAAAATCTTCATAAATATCCTTTCACTAAATTTTTGTAATGCCCGTTTCAAGTAAAAGCCTACTTAATGTGGCGGATTCGTTCTATAGGTTGAAATCCACATAATCATTCTCCACCTAAAAAAAAGATTTTAATAATTATCCTTCACATTGTTCACTTAGTGATTTTTATGATTAGAAACATAACCTTATACTGTGAATGATTGGTGCAGGGTGACGATTATCATTCATATCAGGTGAAGTCTGGACGTAAAAAACCGGCTTTCGCCGTTAAATATCGTCATGTTGCTGTGGGATCATCGCACCTTAGCAGCTAATCGCTCATGCTCTATCCCTTGAGATCGAGATTGGATTGCACCACTGACTTTTTACGAGGCTTTAGTCAGTGATGCCCCGTGCTACCGAATGATGCTCTTAAGAAGCAGGCCAAACATATTTATGATATGCGTAATCTTATGGCTGTTGGCCTCCATGTAAGCGCGATAGGAATGATACAAATAGCGCTTAGAGGCTGAAGTGGCCGGATGCTCGCATTCTACTATTGAGTGCTCTTAGCTCTTACGCCCTGTGGATGGCTGAAATGCTGCATAAGCTGGCGCACTATAACAATGGTAAGCTCATCGCTGATTTTACTTCACCTGCGAATCGTGCTTGTTTGCCGGAATGATTTCAAGAAAGTGCAGGATAGCCGATGGCGCGCTATGACTATTGGACGTGCGAACTTGTCAGCGATTAGCCAATTACCGCAGTGCTTGCAAAGATCCCAGAGTAATGACCGATGCAAACATCACCTTATTCAGTCCGGCCAGCATGGTAGCGATTTACGCAATTATGCTTTTCCGCTGCCTCAGGCACCGGTTACTTCCAGAAAGTATTACTAGCCAAAGCGATTCGCTATAAATATAAACAGCCCAGAGAGGATGATGCTGAGTTTCTCCAGTTTGCGTCCGGCGGCAATGCTGCCCAGTAACAGCTAGAAAGTTGTTACCTGAGCTTGCAGCATCTCGCCTTCTCCCGCGTTTATTTAACCGAATGTCCGCTTTGTGCCAAAAGCGGACGTCTTTTCGTGTGGCTTAAGGGGATCTGAATGGGGATCTCAGAGTATTTATTGATTCAATTGCGCAATATGCGTCTAGATATTTAGCATGAATTTTTTGTAAAACTATGGCTTTCAACATCAGCCATCTACCGTTCTGCTGTAGACAATATGAATTCCAAAAAATGCCAGCCTGTTTGCCGCTTAGGTTAAAGGCTGGCATGAGTTATTCTCCAGCGGGAAGATTCCGACGTGGCGAGACCCGGAACGCCTGCCCGACATTCCATACGCTTTCCTTTTTCCCAACAGCCAGAGCAAATAATATTCCGCCAACTATGGAGAATAGCCCCAATACGCCCCACGCCAGCGTCATGTCCATTCCACCACCCAGATGTTTGAGATAACCTGCGACAAGCGGCCCGCCAAATTGTCCGATAAAATTACTACACGCGCCGACAAAGGCTACGGCAGGCACTGCTTTCTTCGTAGGCAGGATCTCCGTTAGCCTCACATAAACCAGCGGAACAAGCATTTTCATAGTCAGACCGACAAACATAAACAGGACAATTTGCAACCAGTAATATGACAGTGGTACAAAAGCAGCCGCCGACAGCGCAATGCCGCACAGCACTGTTGGGATGGCCGCGTGCAGACGTCGCTCCTGGTTGTACTTATCTGAGCGTCTGGTTATGTACCAAATACCTATCATGGTCATAAGGAAAGGCATGCCGCTAATAAGACCGATCATAAATTCACTTAACGTGCCATACCCTTTGAGCGCAGTCGGCAGCCACAACGTGAATCCGTAAGCGAGCATGCTGTGCAATGAGTAGCCGATAAGCATCAGCCAGAGCGCAGGGATTCTCAAAATGGTCCACCACGGGTCAGATTTCTCTTTCACATAGTTCGACTGTTCGGCAGCCAATTCTTTCTGGATGTGATTGCGGTCATCGGCACTGAGCCAGCTTGCAGCCTGAATGCTTTTTGGAACCAGATAAAACCAGATGATGCAAAACAGCCACGCCGGAGCGCCTTCAATGACCATCATCAAGCGCCAGTCGTGATGGGCCAGAATCCAGCCGGAAATCGGGCCTGCCAGAAATGCGCCAGCTCCAAGGCTCAGGTTCCAGATACCAAAAGCACGGCCGCGTTCTGGTTTCATGAACCACTGCGCTAAAAACATAGCCGTAGCCGCCTGAATGGGCCCCTCTGCCAGGCCCAGAAAGAAGCGAATAGCAATGAGTTCGCTGAAGTTACGCGTCAGGCCGGTCAACATGGCGCAGGCGCCAAACAGAAACAGGCTGAGGCCGATGATCCTTCTTGAACCAAAGCGGAGCGCCAGCCATCCCGCAGTAAACTGCGTAGCCACATAGCCCCATGCAAATGCGCCACCAAGCCAGCCAGCTTCAACCGGGCTTAGCCCCATTTCAGCAGTAATATGCGGCAGCGCCATACCAATATTGACGCGGTCAAAGAAAGATATGGTATACATTATAAAGACGGCGGGTAATATTATCGTCCAGCGCTTTTTCCCGATAATATTATTACCGCTGAGAGCATTTTCACTCATGATAACTTCCTCATTTGGTGCATATGTAGGGGAGGAATTGCTGATTTAAGCTCCTTTTAAATGTCAGCTAGCTTAAATTTTAATTGTTATTTTGATGCTGATACGACATGGTTAGTCAGTCGACCTATAGACTCTATTTCCACCTCGATAATATCGCCTTCATTAAGAAAACGCTGTGGATTACGAGATCGACCAACGCCTCCTGGTGATCCCGTCAGAATGACATCCCCAGGTGAAAGTTGAGTGAATGTACTCATATAGCTGATGATTTTATTTATCTTATGAACCATATTTCCAGTGTTGTCCTGCTGAACGATCTCGCCATTTAGCCAGGTTTTAAGCTTTAGCTTTTGTGGATCGTTCACATCATCACTGGTGACCAGCCAGGGGCCAAATCCGCCGGTCTTACTCCAGTTTTTACCTGCGGTGAACCAGGTATGTTGCCAGTCGCGAACAGAACCATCCATGTAGCAGGAATAGCCGGCAATATAGTCCGCTGCTTCTGCTTCAGAAATATTCAGACCTGACTTCCCGATGATAATGACCAGTTCACCTTCGTAATCAAGTTGGTCGCTCTGGGCTGGCTTAACGATTTCTCCAAGATGGGCAGTCTGAGAATCTGAAAAACGAATGAATATTGTCGGTGCGTCCGATGTAATACTGAATTCCGTGCGCTTATCCTGATAATTCATTCCTACGCAAAGTATTTTTCCTGGATTTTCAATTGGCGGTAAGAAAGTGATTTCAGATAACTGATAATCAATTTCAGCATTGATATACTTATCTGCTTCTGACACTCCCTTCTCCCTGATAAAACTTTTCAGATCTGGAGTGTCAATATCTGTCCTGCTTCTCAGATCTATAATTCCTTCAGCATTAAGTATGCCGTAACTTTTATATCCATCTGGAGTCAGATAACTTAAAAGTTTCATAGGTGATTTCCGCAATGCCCCCGGCACAATAGCGGGGGCATAATAAGCAACTAAGGAAGCCGATAAATCCGGCTGAAGTTATTCAGCCAGAGCACGCATTTCTTTAATGAGATCAGATTTGCCTTCAAAACCTATGCCCGGCAGTTCAGGCATGATGATATGGCCATCTTCCACTCTTACTGAGTCAGGGAAGCCGCCATATGGCTGAAACAGGTCCGGATAACTTTCGTTGCCGCCCAGACCTAGACCTGCAGCAATATTCAATGACATCTGGTGCCCGCCGTGAGGCACACAGCGTGAAGGTGACCAGCCGAACTGTTCCAGCACGTCCAGCGTGCGAAGATACTCAACAAGTCCATAAGAGAGCGCGCAGTCAAACTGCAGGTAGTCACGGTCCGGACGCATGCCGCCATAACGCAGAAGATTTCGCGCATCCTGATGTGAAAAAAGGTTTTCACCTGTTGCCATTGAGCCGGGATAAAACTCTGACAGCGCGGCCTGAAGAGAGTAATCAAGGGGATCGCCCACCTCTTCGTACCAGAAGAGCGGGTACTCGCGCAGCATTTTTGCGTATGCAATGCCCGTTTCAAGATCGAAGCGGCCATTAGCATCAACCGCGAGGCGGGCCTCGCTACCAATTTCGTCAAGAACGGCCTCAATACGGCGGCGATCTTCTTCAAGAGATGCCCCACCAATCTTCATTTTTACGACGTTATAACCACGGTTCAGATAACCGCGCATTTCCTGACGCAGAGCGCTCAGGTCTTTTCCCGGATAATAATAACCGCCAGCCGCGTAGACGAATACGCGTGGATTTGCCTCAACGCCTTTCATTTCTGCCAGCAGGCGAAACAGCGGTTTATTTGCGATTTTTGCCGTGGCATCCCAGATGGCCATATCCAGTGTTCCCACGGCAACTGAGCGTTCACCGTGACCACCTGGTTTTTCATTGCTCATCATCACATCCCAGATTTTGTGCGGATCCAGGTTGTCACCTCTGGTATTCAGCAGACTTTCGGGTTCGGCCTGCAGAATACGATCGCGAAAGCGTTCACGTATAAGGCCGCCCTGACCATAACGACCGTTAGAGTTAAATCCGTATCCCACAACGCGTCTCCCATCAACTTCAACGTCGGTCACAACGGCTACCAGGCTAGCCGTCATTTTACTGAAATCGATGTAAGCGTTACGGATGGGGGAAGCAATCGGTTTGGTTATTTCTACAACGTCAAGGATACGCATGTTCTCTCCGGATGTTTTCAGTCAGACTCAATTTGATATTTGCCTGCGAAGTATTTGCCTAATGCCATATATTTATAGACATAATGCATTTTCGTAGTGCCTTAGGACCTTTAGTCCTCTCTGAAACCCATCCTAAGCATTTAACACATGCTGTTCTAATGCCAAAGAGGAAGGCTGTAATGCAAAATCGGCATCACTTAGAGTTAACATGGCTTGAAGACTGTGTTGCGCTTGCACAGTCTCTTAATTTTTCACGTGCAGCAGCTTCTCGATATGTGACGCAGCCTGCATTCAGCAGAAGAATTATTTCGCTTGAAGAGTGGTTGGGAACGCCATTGTTTGAAAGAAACCGACGCGGGGTAAGTTTGACGAGGGCGGGGGAAATATTCGTTACGCAAATACCGGATCTTATTCGCGCGCTATATACCCTGAGAAGTGAAGCCATCGAAGCTGCAGGAGAAACCAGACCAGACGTTGTTTTTTCCGCAACGCACTCTCTCTCGTTCTCATTTTTTCCTGCGCTTATGCGCAACAACGAGAAAATTGCGCGCTTCGGCTCATTTCGTCTTCTTTCTGATACGCTCAGCGCGTGTGAGCGTATGATTGAAAAAGGTGACGCGCAATTTTTGCTCTGCTATTTCCACCCTCACATGCACATTAACCTGGATCAGTCCAAATACCTCAGCGTCAGGCTTGGTCAGGAAACATTACTGCCTTATTCCCGGTGTGACACCGCGACCCGTCTACCTATCTGGCAGGCTAAAACGGGAAGAAAATTCCCGTTTCTTTCGTTTTCCGCTGAGTCCGGACTTGGCAGAATCCTTTCAAATACTTCGCAAGTTAATCGTGCCAGACGTGGGATGGATATCGCCTTCACAGCCGATCTTGCTGCCACGCTTCTGGCTATGGTCAAAGCAGGAGACGGCATTGCATGGCTGCCAGAGACGCTAGCTGCACCGGATGTTGAAACTGGCGAAATTGCCGTTGCTGCCGGTAAAGACAGTGGGCTATGGGTGCCTATTGATATTCGGCTTTTCCGCCCAGCGGCAAGAATGTCTCGCGCAGTGGAAGAACTATGGGGAATTTTTGTGGACGGTCAAATCTAGCCAGGGAGGGGCATCCCTCAATATGCAGTGCAATGAATATCATTTTTTCTACTTCAGCTACAAATGTCCGCTTCACGCTAAGTACCAGAAACTGACCTTTAACAGCCTAGAAAGGATTTAGTCTGATTTGTTGCCTATGTCATAACGCACGAATTACTTATTCATCACTCTTTAGCCAACGAAAAGTTTATTATATGCTTTTATCTAGTGCGCTAGATAATCAAAAGCTAGATAATAGGTTGGCATATGAACAAGCAGTCACGGCAAGAAATAGGCACACAACTTTCTTTTGCGTTATATGGTGCGGCGAGCCGAATGAACCGGTTACATAAGCCGTTCCTGGACCCGCTGGGACTTACCTTCCCACAGTATCTGGTCATGCTGGAGTTGTCTAATGGCACCCCGCGCACCGTGGGGGATATCGGGAATAAGCTTGGCATGGATACCGGCACCATTACGCCCGTTCTCAAACGCCTTGAGGCTGCCGGACGCATAATCCGTACACGTGACCGCGCAGACGAAAGACGAGTTCTCATTACCCTTACGGATGAGGGGCTCGCTTTGCAAAGTGAGCTGTGGCTCGTAACCGAAAGAATCAAATCAGCCTGTCAGCTATCGGATGAAAAGCTCGAGGAGTTACGGGATACCCTGAATGGCTTTGCCCATCCCGCTGATAACTGATCATCCTCCACTCATACAAAAGGTACTGCTATGAAAATAGGCATTATTGGCGCCGGAAATATTGGTGCGACGCTGGCAAACAAGCTCTCTGTGCAGGGCCATGACGTCAAACTGGCGAACTCGAGAGGACCGGAAAGCATTGCAGAGCTGGCGCGAAAAGTGGGAGCACTGGCGGTTGATCGCCAGGAGGTCGTACGAGAAGTGGACGTCATCATCCTCTCTATACCCTTTGATAAGCATACCGAACTTGCTGAGTTAATGCGCGACGTCCCTGAAAGCGTGATCGTCATTGATACGTCTAATTATTATCCTTTCCGTGACGGGGACATTATTGAGATCCGTGAAGGTAAGCCTGAAAGCGTGTACGCCAGTGAAACAGTTCAGCGCCATCTCATCAAAGCCTGGAATGCTGTTCTGGCCGAGACGCTTAAAGAGAAAGGTCAGGATGCAGGTTCTCCGTCCCGTATTGCTATTCCTGTTGCGGGCGACGATTCCGCAGCAAAGTCTGTTGTGATGGAGCTGGTCAGTCAGAGTGGTTTCGATGCATTTGACGCCGGTATGCTTAGCGAATCATGGCGGCAACAGCCCGGTACCCCAGCCTACTGCACTGAGCTTAACGCCGCAGAGCTTAGAGCGGCCCTTCAGGCGGCGGATAAAACCCGCGCACCACTGAACAGAGATGCGTTGATTAGGGAATTCATGTCCGCAGGCAATCATCTAACACATGATGTGATCGTCAAACGTAACCGTGCAGTAACGGCCTGAGTTAAAGAGGAGTGCTTATGACACATAGAGACAAGTACAAGATTGCTGTCCTGGGAACCGGTCATATCGGTAAAACACTTGCCCGCAGTCTTGCAGCTGCGGGTCATTTCGTAAAAGTCGCAAATTCACGCGTACCAGAAACGATAGACCCCGATGTGCTTGAAACGGGCGCTGAAGCATCTGATACAGCCAGTGCCGTGCAGGATGCGCAGGTAATTATCCTGTCCATACCTATGGCGAAGCTTGCTGATATTGCGCCTCTGATACGCAATCTGCCTCAGGATGTTATCGTTGCTGATACCTCCAACTACTATCCACATCGTGATGGCATCATTGACACTTTCTCAGATGGTGAGGTTGAAAGTCAGTGGGTGGCACATCTCTTGAACCGTCCCCTGATCAAGGCATGGAATGCCATAGGTTCAGATTCTCTCGCCAGGAAAGGTTCAACAGCGGGATCGCCAGTGCGTATTGCAATTCCGGTGGCAGGGAATATCGAAGAGCACAAGATAGTAATCATGGATTTTGTCAATGATACGGGATTCGATGCCTTTGATGCGGGTAACCTTGATGAGTCCTGGCGGCAACAGCCCGGTGCTCCGTGCTACTGCACGGACCTCACATATGGACAAATGAAATCCGCGCTGGCTTCAGCGGAAAAGGTACGATTACCTGTGCGCCGAGATATTGCAGTTCAGGCAATACAGGAGCGTATGGGTGATAAACGCACAAACCCTAATGCCGATTATATTGTTCGTTTATACAGGGCGCTTTTCATGTAATTAGAAAGTCGTGTTACTCCCTCCTCAAATGACTGCTCTGTTTTATCGATATTTTCGCTCAAACCATTTTCATTTGCTGATGTATGAGCGAAAAGCAACTTCCGCTTTTCGCTCAAAGCAGACGTAAAGTAGCGTTACAGGGAACATACAATGTTCCCCATTAATTCTCGTATCAGCGTTTATTCAGGTCCGGCTGAGAGCCTTCAAAGGCCCGTGGTTCTTTTTCCCATCTGTTAATGACCAGTGGAGCAACAACGTTCCCCAGCACGTTGAGGGTCGTAGTACCGCTGTCGATGATACGGAATATCCCGGCTATCAGGGCAACGGCATCAAGCGGCAGTCCCGCAGATGCCAGAGTAGCGGAGAGGATCAGAATGGCGAAACCCGGTACACCGGCCGCCCCTTTCGAGGTCAGCACCATCGTTACCACTAAAATGACCTGCTGCATCAGCGTCAGGTCAATACCGTAAAGCTGAGCGACAAATATGGTTGCCACACCGAGAAATATCGACGCGCCGTCAAGGTTAAAAGCATATCCCACGGGCACCACGAAGCTGACGATCCGCCCCGGTACGCCATAGCGCTCGAGCTTGTACATCAGCTGAGGCATCACCGCTGCAGAAGCGGCGCTTGAAAATGCCAGCACCAGTTCCTGGCGAAAATGCTTTATCAGCTTAAAAACGTTTTCGCCGATCAGCGCACAGATTCCGCCCAGCACAATCACGGCAAATAAAATCAGCCCCAGATAGACGGTGCCAATTAGCTTGAGCAGCGGCAAAAGGGAGGCAAAACCAAACGTGGACACCGTGGCACCAATCATTCCGAACACGCCAACCGGCGCGTATGCCATGACGATCGACACCACCCTGAACATGCCATCGGATACGCTCTGGAGAACGCCGAGGATAGGTGCCGTTTTGTTCCGGGGAAGGCCATTAAGTGCCAGGCCGAACAACACGGCAAAGAACAGAACTGACAGGAGTTTGCCCTCAGAAAGCGCGACAAACAGGTTATCAGGCACGATATTCTGCAGAATAACCAGAGCGCCGCGCGCCGGCTCCATCTTCATATGCCCGTCGCCGTGCGTCATTCCCTGAATACTGGTGCCTTCGCCGGGGGAAATAAGGTTAGCCAGCACCAGTCCAAAGACGATAGCCACTCCCGTCACGGTAAAAAAATAGCCGAGCGCCTTCACGCCCATTCGCCCGAACGACCTGTTGTCACCACTTCCGGTTATGCCCAGAATCATGCAACAGAAAACAATCGGCACCACGACCATTTTCATCATTTTGATAAAAATATCGCCAAGCGGCTTGAGGATTTCCTGGCTGACCCACTGCTGATACTCGGGGTGCGTATTGAAATACCAGCCCACAACGATTCCAAGTGCAAGACCAATAACAATCTGCCACACCAGTGTTATTTTTTTCATTACGCCCTCGGTTTGAACAGGAGCAACCTCCGCCTGAATGAGACAGAAGCCACGCTAAAATAGTCGGGTGAAGGTGTGATGTGGCACGGCCTGGAGCCGTGCCGGGAAAGTTATTTCGCGAAAAGCTGACTCATATCCTTGAACGCCTTGAACTCAAGGGCGTTACCACACGGATCGAATAAAAACATGGTGGCCTGCTCGCCAACCTGTTCCTTAAAGCGGATGTAGGGTTCGATGACAAATTTAGTGTTAAAGGATCTGAGGCGTTCGGCAAGGGCCTCCCACTCCTCCCACTTCAGGATGATGCCAAAGTGCGGGACAGGTACGTCATGACCATCGACGGAGTTGGAATGCACGCTCTCCTGCGAGGCGGTTTTAGGATGTTCGTGAATGACCAGCTGATGACCATAAAAGTCAAAGTCCACCCACTGCTCGCTTGAGCGGCCTTCACTCAGGCCAAAGACCTCGCCATAGAAATGACGTGTTGCTTTCAGGTCGTATACGGGTATCGCCAGATGGAAGGGGGAAAGGCTCATTTATGCATCCTCAGTAAGAGTATCCGCCGGTTTGCGGCAGGATGAATAGTTTCGGGAGGCGTAATGTTAAATGCGGATTGAGAGTCAAAAGGCTCGCATGCATTAACATTACCGTCACAAATGAGCTTATGAATAATTTAATTTGATTAAAATCAATTTATATCTTTATATATAACAAATAAAATTTGTGAGTTGTGGGCGTGATGATCCGTGAATTGAAAACGTTTCTGATGGTGGCAAAGGAAGGGACTTTTGCCGCGGCAGGCAACAAAATCGGGCTGACGCAGGCGGCCGTCAGCGCCCAGATGCAAAGGCTGGAGGCCGATTTAAACTTTCCGCTGTTTGACCGGTCGGGAAGAAACGCTCGCCTGAATCAGAAAGGCGTGCAGCTGGTCTCTCAGGCGCAGGAGCTTCTCTCGCTGTATGACGGTCTGGGTGAGCGACTGAACCGGTACACCCCCGGTAAAACCATTACGATAGGCGCCATTGCCTCGGTACAGCGAACCCTGCTTCCGGATGCGCTGACGACGTTCTGCAGACAGAGTGCCGGCTGCCGCATACGCGTTATACCAGGCCTGTCGATGGACCTGATTAACCTTGTTGACGCAGGCGAAATTGATATGGCCGCAGTGCTGAAGCCCCCTTTTGCACTGACGGCGGGGCTGCAGTGGAGCACGCTGGCCCATGAACCTTTCCATCTTATCGTGCCAAAAGGTGTTGCCGGTAACGACATAGCCGCGCTGCTGAGCGCCCAGCCCTTCATCCGCTACGATCGTTCCTCGTTTGGCGGGCGCCAGGTTGACCGTTTTCTTCGCGAAATGGGTCTTTCGGTCAACGAAATCTGTGAGGTTGACGAGCTTGAGGCCATCCTCAAGCTCGTCAGTAACGGCATGGGCGTTGCCCTGTTGCCCCGGACCGCCACCTGGCGGCGCTGGCCGGCGTCCGTCAGGGCAATTGGCCTCGGAGATAAGGTATTTTACCGGGACGTGGGGCTTATTCACCGCCCGCTTGAAAACCTTGACGAAGACGTCCGGCGGATTTCAGAGCAGATTATCCTGCTGGCAAGCCGGCAAACGCCTCTGGCCACAGCCGGAACCTCATGCTGACGTGGTGACGCACACATGAGGTTTAGCCCTGCGGCGCACCTGGCGTCAGCTGCGGCGCATCGTGCACCTCCACAGCCTCTCCGGTAGCGTAAAAGTGTCCGCCCGCAATGTAGTGCAGGCTTCGCCAGTCTGCGGCTCCCCTTTCAAACTGCCAGTGGCCGTCCTTAAAAGCGCGACTGTCCGCCCAGGCCCCTTTGATCTCGCCGATGAATAAATCATAGGTCTGCTGGTTATGCTCTTCAGGAATGAGTTCGCAATACAGCCACGCCGCACATCCTGAAACCCCCGGCACATCCGCGCCGGGCAGCGCAAACAGCGATACGCCAGACTGCGTGAGCTTATCCGCTTCGCAGGCCAGCGAATGTGAGCCGAGGAAATGCACGAGTGATGCCTGGGCTGCCACCGGCACCTGAATCACAAACGAACGACTTTTTTCAATCAGCTCTCGTGTGTATGCGGTTTTGTCCAGCACGACGGTCAGCCGCGCCGGATCGTAATCCAGCGCGCAGACCCATGACGCCGCCATGACGTTGTCCGTTCCGTTATAGCGCGCTGAGACCAGCGTCGCCGGCCCGTGATTTATCAGCCTGTAGGCTTTTGCCGGCTCGACAGGCACGATGTGTTCATTCATTTCCGGACTCCATTGTGCTGCTACTGGTTTTCAAGGTAGGCAGCGAGGCTGAGGTGGCCTGACTTTATCAGCGCCAGCACGCTCGCTTCCATTGCCTGCACATCGCTACGGGATCGGGACTCAAAAACTGCCTGCCATACGATGACCGTTTCGTCGCGATCGCTCAGTGGAATAAGGCTGACCGAAGCCACATAGTCATCAACGGCCAGCGGCGCTTCAATAAAGCGATACGAGAAGGCCCGCTTACCTGCATCCAGCATGAGGAGCTCTTCGCGCAGGACGTCGCCATTTTCAAGTACCAGCCGGCGCCGGCAGCCCGGGCGCCCGTCGGGCTGATTATCTTCGATTTCGCTGCTGCAGATAGCAGGATGCCAGTCGCTGATGCGTCCGAACTGGCTGAGCGTCTGCCATACGCGGTCCGCACGGGCGTTAACCACGGCATTAAAGTTCACTTCTGACATTACGGTTCCTTCTTATCATTCATCTTCAGAAAATTATCCTGCAGAATTTATTTCACCTGCAGAAACAATGTGAATGCCCGGCCTGGGTGGAGTCACCGCTCTGAGGAGATGGCGGGCTATGTCTTCAGCCGGGCTGAGCTGCCAGCTGCGTGGCAGAACCGGCGATAAGAGCCTGAGCACCTGCTTCAGCGCCGTTTCACCCGGGCGGAATTCAGCCCGATCGCCGGCAATAACGCCGGGGCGGACCAGCGTCAGTGAGGTAAAACCTTCGTGCCTCAGCGCCTGTTCAAGCTCCCCCTTCAACCGGTTATAAAAGAATCGGGAGCGGGCATTTGCGCCGGTCGCCGAGGTCAGCGCGAACGCAGAGGCGCCGCCATTACGCGCCAGCCGGGCAAACCTCAGAGGATAGTCATAATCAACCCGCCGGAATGCCTCCCGGCTGCCGGCTCTGGCAATGGTGGTGCCGAGCGCACAGATAACTGCGTCAACGCGCCACTCCACAGCGTCAGCGTCGGGGGCATCAAAGTCGATCAGGGGATTAATAAGCCGGGGATGGGCTGTGGCGCACCATGCAAGAGGTTTTCGCGTCGGCGCAATGACGGTACCGATGTGCGGGCTGGACATCGCCTGCTGCAGGACATGACTGCCCACGAGCCCCGTTGCGCCGAGCAGCAGCAGCCGCATATCCGGATCTGAATCAGCGGACCTGCCCATCTCAGCGTTCCGCCATCTGCTGAACCGCCTTTCGTACCGGCACCTCACCGTCGGTCAGCTCAATGATGACGCGGCTGACGCGGGGCTGAGCGATAATTTCAGCCAGCGTGGCCGCCACGTTATCCCGGGAGACCTCCCCGTAAGGTATGGCCAGCCCGGCGCGGACATATCCTGAACCCTTGTCATCCAGCAGCAGGCCGGGACGCAGAATGACCCAGTCCAGCGAGCTTGCGGCCAGCACGACTTCTGCCTGCTTTTTCACCCGCATATAGTTTTCAAATGACGCCGAGGTGGATTCATTTCTTGAGGCCTCCGGAAAGGCCGAAACCAGCAGGAAGCGCGAAATGCCAGCCAGCGCGGCTGCCTCTGCGGCCGTCTTAAGCCCTTCTCCGTCAATGGCGCTCGTCATTTCCGGGCCACCTTTGCCGCCGGCACCGGCTGAGAAGACCACCACATCGCAGCCTCTCATCATGGTCGCCAGGGCGGCGGCATCCAGCTCCGTCAGGCTCCCGCTGACGGGCTTTGCTCCCTGCAGACGAATTAACTGCGCCTGCTCCGGCTGACGGTGCAGCGCATGAACAGCGTGCCCTTTCTCCGTAAGAATTCTGGCCAGGCGCAGGCCCACCTTGCCTGCGCCGCCGATAATAAACACTGTACTCATGGATAACTCCTTTGCGTGACCTGTTTTTTGCTAAAAAACTGCCGCCAGTCAGCCCGTAAACTGGTGATAGACTTTCGCAATCACCTGCCAGCGACCGTCGATGCGAATGAGGGTCAGGTAGTCGTTATAGTCGGCGCCGATAGCATCCTTTTCCATGTCCACGCGCACCACCGCCGTGGTCAGGGTGATGGCCAGCACATCCAGATGCGTTTCAATCCCTGGCGCGCTGCCGTTTTCACGGACGAATTTATACAGGTTGTCGACAGACCCTCCCAGCAGCTCACCGTCAGTAAAACCGTACATGACGGCGTCCTTGTGAAACGCTTCTGCCACCGTTTCGGCGCAGCCTTTTTTCAGGCCGTCAACGTAGCGACGCGCCGTGTCGAGAACGGCCTCATAGGCAGAAACAGGGACGGTTTTGATATTCTGGCTCATGTTTTTCCTCACTGGGTTTCGCCGCATCTGGCGGTCAGACGCGACGGATGAAGGGGGAATGGCTGATGTCAGGAAGCGGCGTGGGTATGGTAAATTTTGCTCACTACGGTCCAGCGCCCGTTGACCTTCAGCAGGTTGAAAAAGTCCGTGAAGCGAAAGCCCGAAATATCATCGGTATCGACGCGCGCGCTTGCCGCGGTGCCTGCGATATCAACGTGCACGATGGCGGCCTTCGCTTCCGGGGATGGGCGGAAAGCGGTATCGATGGTGTCGAAAAGTCCCTGAATAGGACCGCCGGTGAGGTTTGCATCACCGTCAACGCCAAAGATGGTGGCCTGCTCGCTGAACGCGGGCTTCATTATTTCGCTTTTGGCCTGCTTTCCACCTTCGTTGTACTGGCTTAGCACTTCCACGATGGCGCTGTATTCCTGAACATAAGTTACGTCGGTCATTTCATCTGTCTCCGGTTTTGTTGTGGCGGGTATCCGCAGGGATGCCCGTAATTCGCTTGAACATCTTGTTTATGACGAACAGCAGCATCAGTCCCGCCGCAACGGCGGCCATGCCGGTCAGCACATCAGCGCGCTGTAAAACGTCTCTGACGCTGAAACCGCCGTGCAGAAGCACCTGTAAGTCAGAAATAACGCTTCCGGCAGCGGCATAAACATACGTGCCGGGGATCAGTCCAGCCACCGTCGCTGTCGCATATTTTCTGAACGATACGCCGCTGATCCCCAGCGCGTAGTTCAGCGGCGCGAAGGGCAGAATGGAGCTCAGACGCAGCAGCAGGATCAGCAGCAGGGCGTTGTTCTTCGACAGTGAAAGCAGGCTATTCAGGTAGCGGTGGCGGCTGGCGGCGCGCGACGCTGCCGGAAATAACTGGCTTTTGCTGATGCAGAAAGCGATCAGTGCGGAGGTGGTACCCGCCAGCAGAGCCAGCGCAGTTCCGCCCGCCGCGCCAAACAGCCACCCTGACAGCGCGGTCAGCAGGGAAGCCGGAAAAAAAATCAGCGTCACGGCGACAAAAATAACGAAGTACAGCACTACCCCCGCCGCGCCGGCGGACTGCAGATAGTGGCTGAGCGAGAACGCAAGATCTGACATGTGCCTCATGTATTTATGTAGTAATCACTATGTAATGTTATTATTGTATAGTGATCGCTATGTAATGTGTCAAGAGAATGATTTTATGCCCGACGTGAAGACGAAAAATTCAGAAGTCAGCAGTGAAAAGCCTAAAGGGCGGCCGCGCAGCTTTGATCGCGACAGGGCCCTGATCAGGGCCCTGGATATCTTCTGGCGTAAAGGCTTTGAGCCCGCCTCAGTTGCCGAGCTCTGCGCTGCGATGGAAATTAATCCGCCGAGCCTGTACTCCGCCTTCGGTAATAAGGCGAAACTTTTCATGGAGGCCGTGAGCTATTACGAAAGGGTCTACTGGAAATCAACCTGGGAGCGGCTTGAAGAAGAGCCCGATATTACCCGGGCGATTGATAACTTCTTCAGTGAAGCGGCAGACATTCTGCTTTCCCCTTCAGCACCCTGCGGCTGCATGGTGGTGCTTGCGGCGATCAATGTCTCTCAGGAGTCCGCTGACGTCGTTGAAGCGGTCAGCGTGCTCAGGCAGGAAGGAAAAGATCTGTTTGAAAAGCGTCTGCGCAGGGCTGTCACGGAGAAGCAACTGCCGTCTGATACCGGTACCGCCGCACTGGCTACCGTTCTGAATACGCTTCTGGAGGGTATGTCTATCGAGGCCAAAGACGGGGCCACGCCGGAAAGCCTGAGCGCAACCGGGCAGTTTGCGTCTCGATTGCTGCCACGTGAAAAATTCTGATCGCACAAAATGCAACCTGCGAAACTAGACGACCGGTCAGTTTTATCGTTATGCTACCCGGACTATGAAAAAACAAGCGGCTAACGTGCGTCAGCACATCATTGATGTTGCCCGGACGCTTATTACACATAAAGGCTATAGCGCCGTCGGCCTGGCTGAGATTGTCAAAGCCGCTGGCGTGCCTAAAGGTTCGTTCTATTACTACTTCCAGTCCAAGGAAGAGTTCGCTGAAGCCCTGCTGGAAAATTACTTCACCCACTACCTTATTCAGGTTGAAGAGCAGCTGCGCGGCAGCGAACCGGCCAGAGAGCGCCTGCTGCGCTACTTTGCATTCTGGAAGGTCACACAGGGTGCCGATCTGCCTGAAAGCAAGTGCCTGGTCGTTAAGCTCGGGGCAGAAGTCTGCGATCAGTACGACAGCATGCGAAGCGTTCTGGCAAGCGGAACCCGTGAAATTATCCTTCGGATCACGGCGTGCATACATCAGGGGCAGAGTGATGGCTCACTGCCGTCCGAAGTGGACGCAGAGGCCCTTGCTGAAGAGCTTTACCAGCTCTGGCTGGGCGCGTCCCTGATGGCAAAAATTCACACGCCTGATCAAGCGTTTGATAAAGCAATGAGTGCAACAAAGCGGCTGCTCGCGTAGCCGCGTTTTTTTCTACCAATTTACTAGTCGACCGGTCAACTATTTAGGAGTAACCATGACTGATAACAGTACCCGTACAGATCTCTTTTCCCCCGTGGCAATGGGAAGCCTTCAGCTTGCCAACCGTATCGTTATGGCGCCTGTTACCCGCAGCCGTTACGGCGAAGATGGCGTACCTGATGAGCTACATGCAACCTACTACGCCCAGCGTGCCAGCGCCGGCCTGATTATTTCTGAAGCCACCAATATCTCAGCTCAGGGCCGTGGATATGCGGCTACGCCGGGGATCTGGAGCGAGGATCAGGTTGCCGGCTGGAAAAAAGTCACCGATGCCGTTCACGCAGAAGGCGGAAAAATCGTCTGTCAGCTCTGGCACGTGGGCCGTTTTTCAAGCGTTGAACTGCAGCCTGACGGCGAGCGTCCTGTCGCTCCCTCTGCAATCAAGGCCGAAGGCCAGACCTATACCGTCAATGGCTTCGTACCGGTATCGACGCCACGCGCGCTCGAAACCGACGAGATCGCGGGCATTATTGAGCAGTATAAGCGTGCCGCAGAAAACGCCCTGCGCGCAGGTTTTGACGGCGTGGAAGTGCACTCTGCAAACAGCTATCTGCTCGATCAGTTCCTGCGCGACTCAACCAATCATCGTACCGACGCCTACGGCGGCTCTATAGAAAACCGCGCGCGCCTGACGCTGGAAGTCACTGAAGCGATCGTCAACATCTGGGGCAATGACCGCGTAGGTATCCGACTGTCACCGGTAACGCCTGACGCAGGCAACACGCCGCCGGACAGCAACGTGATGGCGATGTATGGCTATCTCATCCAGCAACTTAACCGTTTTAATCTGGCATACCTGCATTTCGTTGAGGGTGCCACGGCAACGTCGCGTGACGTACCCGCCGACGTGGATATGGATGCGCTGAGCGCGCAGTTCAGCGGTCCGTTCATCGGTAACAACAACTATGACCTCGAAATGGCGATCAGCCGCCGTAATGCAGGAATTATCGATGCCGTTGCCTTTGGCCGCCTGTTTATTTCCAACCCGGATCTGGTTAAGCGTCTGCGTTATAGCGCCGAGCTGACCATCGCGCCTAAGGAAGCCTACTACGGCGGCGGCGCCAAAGGTTACACCGACTGGCCGGAAGCGAATTACTGATAAATACAACCGGCGGGATCTGCCCGCCGCCTGTACCTCATCCCAAAGGATAAGAATATGAATCATCTGCAGAACAAAACCGCTGTAATTACTGGTGCATCATCGGGCATTGGCGCCGCGACCGCGCTGGAACTTGCACGTCATGGTGTGAATATCGTAGCCGCAGCACTGGATCAGGCCGGCCTCAATAAGCTGGTAAAGGATATTGAGTCAGCCGGCGGCCATGCTTCCGGTCTGGTGACGGATGTGACTCGTCTTGAAGATACACAGGCGCTGGTAAAGCATGCTACCGATACCTTCGGTACCGTTGATATCCTGATTAACAACGCCGGGCTGATGCTCTTTTCAGCCTGGAGTGACATTGCGTGGGACGACTGGAACAAGATGGTCGACGTCAACATCAAGGGCTATCTGAACGCTATTGCGTCCGTTCTCCCGGTTATGCTCAGCAAAAGTGACGGCCAGATCCTGAACATGGCTTCTGTGGCAGGCCACCAGGTTGACGCCGGCGCGGGTGTGTACAGTTCGACCAAATTCTTTGTTCACGCCATGACGGAATCGATGCGTAAAGATCTGGGCGTGAATAAGGGCATCCGCGTCAATACCATCAGCCCTGGCGTTATTAACACGGGATGGGCTGATAAAGTGAGCGATCCGGAAGGGCGTAAGGTGGCGCAGGAGCTGACAAAAATTGCTATCAGCCCGCAGGATGTGGCAAATGCGGTGGTCTATGCACTCAACCAGCCCAGAAATGTGACCGTTAACGATCTCATCGTGTCCCCTACTAAGCAGAACTGGTAAATCAACAATGGCAGCCGGCTGGCTGCCACTTCATCTCTGAATCTCTGAAATAAAAGACGTCAGCCTATCGACGTCAGACCGACGCGGTCTGCAAGGCTTTAATTCCAGCCCGATAAACATCATTTTCCAGCACCCTGCGCATCTCGCTGCATAAGTCCGGTTTGCAGTTAAAAGAGGCTGACCAGACAACATGCGTGTGTCCCGGAGTGCAGGTTGGCAGCAGCTGAATGGTGGAGAGATAATTTTCAACAGGCAGAGGTGCTGTTTCAAAGGAATAGGTCAGCAGGTATGCTTTGCTGTCTTTACGGATTAATTTTTCGGTTCCTGTGGCTCCGTTTCCAAGGGTTACGCGGCGAATGGCTCCTACCACATCTTCTGTGCAACCCTCTTCGAACTCACTGCTGACTACGGCAGGATGCCATGCTGACAGAGCGTGAAACTTTTCAATAATTTCCCAGACTTCTTCAATATTGCGCGGTATAACCAGCGATGCGACAGTGCTTTCCATGATTCTCTCTTCAATTTGATTACGACCACAAATCTTTTTGTATCGGTCACTATGTAATGTGTTTATATTTTTAGTGATCGATACATAATAAGTCAACTGGATTGTCTCTCAGCCAGATACTTTGAGTGCTCATAAACACCAATATACTGATTATTGAATAACATAGACCTAATTGCTTCCTGCAACACCACGTCCAGTTTTCGCTCAATGCGGCCCTAAATCTTATTAGTAGGATCTGATTAAAAAACGCTCATATAAAGAAGTGAATAAATTTCACAGGCGGCCTGTAAGATTCTAACGGCCACCTTTAGCGCAAAAAAACCGGCTTTCGCCGGTTCTAAATATTATAAATTTCAGGTGGCATCACACTTAGGCAGCCAGTCGCTGCTGCTTTCTTCCGTCAGATCGAGATTGGTCTGCATCCCCAGCTTCGTGCGCCGCTTCAGATAATGGTGCCCGTACTCGCGCATAATGCTTTCCAGCGACAGACTGAACATCTTCATGCTGAGTGGATTCCTGTAGCCGTTCGCCTCCATGTAAGCCAGATAGGCATGGTAAAGATAACGCCTTGGCTGAAGCGGCCTGATGCTGGCGTTCCCCATGTAAAGCGAATTAGGCTCCGGCGTGGTGAACAGGTAGCCGCAGAAGTCCACCATCGGATCCGCGTCGCGCTTGATGCGCATCGCCTCATCGGAGTTCTGCTGCGACTGAAGCAGCACCCTTGCGTCCTGCGGCTGGCTGAACTGCTGCATCAGCTGGCGCACGATAACGGCCAGCTCGCCGCTGATTTTTTCCTTCAGCTGCG
>Ga0105246_10000287_pt1 | contig 26380 bp, 25 predicted proteins | sample KBSM64metaG_FD_99694 | JGI IMG/M metagenome (GOLD analysis project Ga0105246, IMG submission 99694) | Miscanthus rhizosphere microbial communities from Kellogg Biological Station, Michigan, USA - KBS M6-4 metaG | ecosystem: Host-associated > Plants > Roots > Rhizosphere > Soil | place... | reverse complement strand
CACTCGCCGCCGGCTCCGCCGTCGTCATCAAGCCCGCAAAGCAGGCCCGCCGCTCCGGTTCCGTCATGGTGGACGCCCTGTGGGAGGCCGGTGTGCCGCGCGAGGTGCTGGCGCTCGTGCAGCTCGAAGAGCGAGAGCTCGGCACCCAGCTGGTGTCACACCCGGACGTGGACCGTGTGATCCTCACCGGCGGTTACGAGACCGCTGAACTGTTCCGCTCCTTCCGCCAGGACCTGCCGCTACTCGCGGAAACGAGTGGCAAGAACGCCATCATCGTCACCCCGCACGCCGACCTGGACCTCGCCGCCAAGGACGTCGTCTACTCGGCCTTCGGCCACGCAGGCCAGAAGTGCTCGGCCGCCTCGCTGGTGATCCTGGTGGGCTCCGTGGCCACCTCCACCCGCTTCCGCAACCAGCTCCTGGACGCCGCCCGCTCCCTGCAGGTGGGCTACCCGGAGCAGGCCACCACCCAGATGGGCCCGATCATCGAACCGGCCAAGGGCAAGCTGCTGCACGCCCTGACCACCCTCGGCGACGGCGAAAGCTGGGCCGTGAAGCCGGAGAAGCTGGACGAGACCGGCCGGCTGTGGTCCCCGGGGATCCGCTACGGCGTCAAGCGCGGCTCCTACTTCCACCTGACCGAGTTCTTCGGACCGGTGCTCGGCGTGATGACCGCGGCCACCCTTGAGGAAGCCATCGCCATCCAGAACGAGATCGAATACGGCCTCACCGCGGGCCTGCACTCCTTGGACTCCGAGGAGATGGGCATCTGGCTGGACACCATCCAGGCCGGCAACCTCTACGTCAACCGCGGTATCACCGGCGCGATCGTGCAGCGCCAGCCCTTCGGCGGCTGGAAGAAATCTGCAGTCGGCGCGGGCACCAAGGCCGGCGGCCCGAACTACCTGATCGGCCTGGGCAACTGGGTTCCCGCGGAGCCCGCCGCCAAGCCCGGCACCATCCTCACCGGTCCGGCCGCAGCCATCCTCGCCGCCGCCAAGACCACGGTAAGCGCCGAGGAGGCTGACACCCTTCAGCGGGCCCTCCACAGCGACGCCGCAGCCTGGGCCGCGGAGTTCGGCACCGCCAAGGACGTTTCAGGGCTCAGCGCCGAACGGAATGTCTTCCGCTACCGGGCTCTCCCGGTGACCGTGCGCCTGTCCGAAGGTGCTTCGCTCGCCGAACTGCTGCGGGTTGTCGCGGCCGGCGCGGTAGCCGGCTCGGCTATCACTGTGTCCTCCGCCGTCGAGCTGCCCGACGCCGTCGTGGCTGCCTTCGCCGGAGCGGGCGTGAGCTCCCGGATCGAAAGCGACGCCGAGTGGCTGGCGTCGGCGGCTCGGATCAACGGCGGTCGCATCCGCCTGATCGGCGGGGACTACGCCGCCCTGGCCGCCGCCACCGGCGGACGTCCCGACGTCGCGGTCTACCACGGCCAGGTCACCCCGGCCGGCCGCATCGAGATGCTGCCCTTCCTGCACGAGCAGGCTGTCAGCATCACGGCGCACCGTTTCGGAACCCCGAACCACCTTTCGGATGCGCTGATCTAGCGTTAGCTGAAACGAAGCAAGTCCGGTGCCACGGCAATGCCGTGGCGCCGGACTTGTGGCTTAACGGAGAGTGCTAGGCCGCGATGCCCAGCCGCCGCAGCCGGTCCCGGGCAGCCTTTTCGCTGGAACTCTGCCGCCCCAGGCCCAAGCGGACGAAAGCGAGCACCAGCCGGGCCGGCAGCACTGTAGGCAGCGGGATCGGTCCCAGATGCGGCGTCCGCAGGCCAAGCAGCTCCCGGTACCGGGGATCCAGGCTTCCGACGGCGGCGTTGAAGAGGATGCGGTATCCGGACCGCAGGGAAGGCGCCAGTGGAGGGTTGCGGATGAACTCCACGGTTTCCTTGAGCCGGGCGTCCGAACGCAGCTCGCCCGAGGTGTACCAGCGGTCCATTTCCTCGCCGACCTCCGCGAGCGTCTCCGGCGGGTTGACGACGCCCATCAACCGCCCGGCCTGTGCCCATTCCCGCACGTACGCGTCGGCGCCGCCCGGGATGGGGCCACCCCAGATGCGATGGACGGAAACGAAGGAGTCGGCGTAGGTGGCGTGCACCCAGCCGAGCAGCTCGGGATCGAGGGCGGAGTAGCCGCGGGGCTTGCCTTGGTTGTCGGTATACGTTCCCTGCACGAAGCGGTGGATCCGCCGCACCTTCGCCGTGGCGTCCCGCGCCGCGGCCCGGGAACCGTAGCTCACCGTGAAAATCCACCGGATGGTACCGGCCAGCCGGCCCAGCGGGTCCTCCTGGAACGCCGAGTGGTCATAGACTCCCGCCAGTGCGCCGGGATGCAGGGACTGCGTCAACAGCACCCGGATGCCCGAGATGATTGTGGCCACCGACCCATGCACCGCCCAGACCGCCGAGCCGGGGCGGTGATAGCCGGGGTCGTCGCCGTCGGCAAGTTCCAGTACCCAGTCAGGAACGGCCTGCGGGTGACCGGTGAAGGTCGTCCGCAGTTCCCCCCGCCATTTCCGGATGAAGCTGACCATCTTCCATTCTGTGCCCGACGGCGCGGGTTCCGTAAGGGCGGACAGAAAACAGGAAGGCGGCCGCGGCACTTAGCCGCGGCCGCCTTCCGGAATTGATGCGGTAGTCAGGCAACCGGCTGAGCGGTGACTGGCCGGCGTCGGCGTCCCGGGGACGCTGCCACCAGCAGGGCCGCGATCGCGACGGCGGCACTCAGGACCAGTCCCGGACGGTACTGTTCCAGCATGGCGGCCGCGCTTGCGCTGCCTGCTGAGTGGCCGTGCCCGCTGACGATCGCCGTGGTGACGGCGAGCACCAGGGCCGCCCCCACCTGGGTGCTGGTCTGGATCAGGCCGGCGGCAAGGCCCTGTTCGGAATCGCGGATCCCGGCGGTGGCCTGCACGTTGATGGACGGGAACGCAAGGGCGAAGCCGATGCCCAGGAGGATGATCGAGGGCAGGATGTCCAGAACGTAGTTGGGCGTGGTCCCCACTCGCAGGAACAGTACGTAGCCCAGGCCCAGGGACACCAGGCCGGTAAGGATCAGCGTGGTGGCGCCGAACCTCTCGATCAGGCGGTCCGCGAACGGGGCGCTCGTGGCCACGATCAGGCCCGCGGGGAGCAGGGCGAGCGCCATGCCCAGCGGCGACCAGCCCAGCACGGACTGCAGGAACAAGGTGACGATGAACTGGAAGCTCAGGTAGGAGCCGAACAGGCCGATCGCGCTCAGGTTGGCCTTGGCCACCCAGCCTTCACGCAGGATGCCGAAACGGATCAGGGGATGCTTGACCTTGTTCTCGATCACGGCGAATGCCGCGAGTACCGCGGCGGAGACTGCGAACCCGGCGATTGTTGCCACAGATCCCCAGCCCTTTTCCGGAGCCGATACCAAGGTGTAGACCAGTCCGAGCATGCCCAGGGCGAGCGTCACCGCACCCCAGATGTCGTGCCCGTTGTTTTCCGCCGTCGGCTTGTCCCTGGGGATGTACCGCAGGCCGAGGAGGACGACGGCGACGGCGACCGGCACCGAAACGAGGAACGTCCAGCGCCAGCTGAGGCTGGTCATGAGGCCGCCGACCACGAGGCCAAGGGAGAAGCCGCTGGCGCCGAAGGTGGTGAAGATGGACAGTGCCTTGTTGCGTTCGCGGCCTTCCGCGAAGTTGGTGGTGATGATGGAGAAACCGGTGGGTGCCGTGAAGGCGGCGGCCAGTCCCTTGACGAAGCGCGTGGCGATCAGGACGGTGGGATCGTTCACCAGGCCGCCCAACAGGGAGGCGGCGGCAAAGACGCTCAGGGCGATCAGGAAGATCCTGCGCCGGCCCAGGAGGTCGGCGAGGCGGCCGCCCAGGAGCAGCAGGCTTCCGTAGCCCAGGACGTAGGCGGACACGATCCACTGCAGGGAATCGGTGCCCAGCCCCAGCTCGTGGCCGATGGACGGAAGGGCGACGCCCACCATGGAAACGTCCAGGCCGTCGAGGGCGAGGACGGTGCAGACCACCATCAGCAGGAGCCACTGGGCGCGGGTCCAGCGGACGGCGTTGTGGAGTTTTTCGGCAGATCTTTCGAGGGTGTTCGTCGAAGTCATGGCATCAATGTATATGACGCGTCATTCAATGACAAGGAATATTATGACGTGGCATTTAAATGCGTAATGAACTAGAATCGGGGGCATGGCAACGACAGACCGCCAGTTGGTTGAGCAATGGCGCAGCATCCAGGACGCCTACTTCCGCACTTCCTGTGCGATCGACCGGGCGCTCGAGGCCAAGTTCGACATCGGCCTCAACGAATTCGAAATCCTGGACCTCGTGGCGGAAAGCTCCGACACCGCCTGCCGCATGAAGGCGCTGGGGGAGCGCACTCCCATGACGCAGAGTGCCGTGTCCAAGGTCGTGGACCGGCTCGAGAAAGCCGGCCTGCTGGCCCGCCATTCCTGCGCGGATGACCGCCGCTCACTCTTCCTCGAACTGACAGACGCCGGCCGTGCGCTCCACCAGCAGGCCGCCGTCGAGCACCGCGCCCTCCTGAAGGAAAACCTCAGCTGAGCGGAGCGCTCCTTGCAGGGGTTCCTTTTCCCTTCCCATGACGTCAGAATAGGCGTGTGCGTCCGGGCTAGGTGGGCGCCGCTTATGGGGAGTGCAAGTGGGTAAACACCACGAGTCCGGCCAGGGTTTCATCCTGGTGCGGTCCAAGGCTTTCGGACGATCATTGTTCTGGAGCTTTTTCGGAGTCCTGATGCTGCTGGTTTTTGGTGCCCAGGGCCCCCTACCCATGGCCCCGTTCCAGGCCCAACCGGCGAGCGGCAATGTCGGGCCGTACTTGCTGGACGGGGGACCGCCACCCTCCCTGGCGGTAGGCGCCGACGCGATCCTGTCCTTTGAGCGTTCCACTGTCGAAACCGTCGCGAAGAGCGGCAAGCGCCACCTCAACGTTGCCTCCCAGGACCTGGACAGGCCGGGCGAGGGAAAGCTCTACGCTCCCCTCGAACACCTGGTTCCCACTTCCCCCTTCGGCCTTCGCATCGACCCGCTCAGCGGAAAACCGGGCGAGTTCCACTGGGGCCAGGACTTCGCGGCGCCCTGTGGCACACGGGTCTACACGGCCGACGCCGGTGTGGTCCGCGCCGTCGGCTGGCACCTGTGGGGCGGCGGAAACCGGGTGGAAATCGACCACGGAAACGGCCTCATCACCACTTACAACCACCTGCAGGGGATCGGGGTCAAGAAAGGCCAGTCGGTCAAGGTAGGCCAGGTGATCGCCAAGGTCGGCACCACGGGGTCCTCCACAGGTTGCCACCTGCATTTCGAGACGATCGTCAACGGCGTGCACAGCGATCCGGCCGCGTGGACCCTCATCCCAATCAGGCAGGCGGACCCGCTCGACAACATTCCAATGGTCAACTACGCACCCGGTGCCGGTTCGACGGTGACCGAGGCACCGAACTGGGCCGTCCCGGTGGCCGCCGCCCCTGAACGGGAAGTCATCGGCGGCGAGCAGGAGGCCCGCGTGACGCCGGCACCGACGGCGTCCGCGACGCCGACGCCGACTTCCGCCTCGACACAGACGGCCAGCCAGTCGCCGACCGCCACGCCGTCGTCGACTTCGACCCAGACGTCGACCGGTACGGCAAACCCGACGCCGACGTCGACTGATACCGCAACGGCGACGCCAACGTCGACTGATACCGCGACGCCGACCCAGACTCAGACGTCGACCGCGACACCGACTCCGACACAGACCCAGACAGCTACTCCGACTCCGACTCCGACTCCGACGCTCAGCCCGTCCCCGACCTTGGCGCCGGCGCCGGCGCCGACAGAAACTCCCGCGCCGCTGCCGCCGTTGACGACGGCACCGACCGAAACCCCCGCGCCACTGCCAACGCTGACCGAGACCCCGGTGCCCACGAGTCCGCTGCCGGGCAGCACCACACAACAGCTGAGCCCGTCTCCGTCGGAGTCGCTTCCCGAATCGACGGTTCCGGCTCCGTGACCGGTTCCTCCCTTGATCTGGCCCGGCCCCTGATCTGGCCGTGCCCCTGACGCGGCCCTGCCCCCGGACCCGGTCCGGCAAGCGCAGCTGTTTCAGCCGCATGCTTCCCACGCACTAGACTCGGACCCCGGTGCAGCGCATGTCTTCGCGGCGCCGAACCCCTGCTCCACCCAGTGCTAAGGAAGTTCCATGTCCCTGCTCCACTCCATCCCGCTCACCTTCAACGACGGCTCGGAGGGGGACTTCGGGCGCTTCGCCGGGAAGGCCGTGCTGGTGGTCAACGTGGCCTCCGCCTGCGGCTACACGAAGCAGTACGCGGGCCTGGAGGAGCTGTACGGCAAGTACCGTCACCAGGGCCTTGAGATCCTCGGCGTACCGTGCAACCAGTTCGGCGGCCAGGAACAGGGCAGCGACGCCGAAATCGCCGAGTTCTGCCAGCGCAACTTCGGGGTCACGTTCCCGCTGATGAGCAAGAGCAACGTGCTGGGCAAGCAGCAGCACCCGCTATACGCCGAGCTCACCCGTCCCGCGGATGGCGCGGAACTGCAGAAGGTGAAGTGGAACTTCGAGAAGTTCCTGGTCAGCCGCGAGGGCGAGGTGCTCGCCCGCTTCCCGTCCGCCGTCGGGCCCGACTCCGAGGAGCTCATCGGAGCGCTCGAAGAAGCCCTCGCCTGACCCCCGCGTGGCTCCTTCACGCAGTCTCGACACCGGGCCGCCGCGCGTACAAACTGGGACGTGACCGCGGGCAGTGGTCCACGCTCGGAGCCAGGGAGGACGCAGGCGATGGATAACAAGGATCTGGTGCAGAAGGCCGGCAGCGAACTTTTCATCGACCGGGACCTGGGTGCGATCGACCGATGGTGGGCGGCGGATTACCGCCAGCACAGCGCCATGGTAGGTGACGGTCCCGAGGCGCTGCGCGGACTGGTTGAAAATGTGCCCGCGGACTTCCGTTACGAGCCGGTCCGCATACTCGCAGACGGCGATCTGGTCGCCATGCACGGCACCTACTACGGCTTCGGGCCGGTGCCGCTGGTCGCCTTTGATGTTTTCCGGGTGGCCGACGGAAAACTTGCCGAGCACTGGGACGCGCTGCAGCCCGCGGTGGCGGAAACAGCGAGCGGCCGAAGTCAGGTCGACGGCCCGGCGGAGGTAACCGCGCCCGAACAGACTGAGGCGAGCCGCGCCGTCGTCATGGGTTTTGTTGAGGCTGTGCTCAAAGGCGGGCAGGCAGACCGGATCGGCGAGTTCATCAGTTCCGAGCAGTACCACCAGCACAACCCCGCCGTGCCGGATGGCCTGGACGGGCTCGGTGCCGCCCTCAAGGCCTGGGCCGAACAAGGCATCACGGGGGAGTACGGCACGGTGCACCGCTCGGTGGCCGAAGGCGAGTTTGTCCTGACCCAGTCCGAAGGGCTGCTGGGCGGCAAACCCACCGTCTTCTACGATCTTTTCCGGGTCGACGGCGGGAAGATCGTAGAGCACTGGGACGTCGTGGCCGATATTCCGGAGTCACTGCCGCACGGCAACGGCCTCTTTTAGGCTGGTGTGATCTTCAAGGGGATCGAACTCCAGCCACGCAGGGTGTTGTGCAGGTACGGCACCGGTTCCCCGGCTGGCTCGATGCTCTTGATCCGGACGGCCATCTCGGTGAACAGCACGTCCATTTCGAGGCGGGAGATCGGCTGCCCCACGCACTGATGGATGCCCATGCCGAAGGCCAGGTGCCCGCCGGCGTTCCGGTCGATCCGGAAGTCGTCGGCGGTGTCTCCCCACTGGCGGGCGTCCCGGTTGGCGGACCCGACGAACAGCAGCACCTTCGAACCTGCCGCCAGTGGCGCGCCGCGGAAGACGGTGTCGGCGGAGACGGTCCGGAAGAAGGATTGGAACGGCGATTCGAAGCGCAGGGCCTCGTCGATGGCGAACTTCGCCAGCCGCGGGTTGGCGTGCAGTGCCGCCCATTGCTCCGGGTGGGAAGCCAGGGCCTGCAGGGTATTCCCGATCGAGAACACCGTGGTGTCCAAACCTGCCGACAGCATGGCGCGCACCAGCAGCGCGGCCTGGTCTGCCGTGATTTCCCCGTGGTCCGATGCCGCCCAGATCTGCGCGCCCATACCTTCGGGGGAGAGGTTCTCCCGGGCACAGTTGGCCATCACCCACTCGTGGGTGCCGGCGCCCTTCTCGAAGAATGAACGGGAGCGTTCGTCGTCGGGCCCGAACGCGCTGAAGTTCATGGCGCCGTGCGGCAGCAGGTTCCTTTCGCGGCCCTCCCGCGGAATCCCGACGGCGTCGCCGAACACCCGGATGGGGAACAGCTCGGCCAGCTCCGTGACGCCGTCGAAGGTTTGCTGTTCGATCAGCCGCTCCACCAACTCCTTGGCGAAGACCTCGAATCCGGCGCGCAGGGAGCGCACGCCGCGCGGCGAAATCACCGCGGACATGGCGGCCCGCATGGGACCGTGCACGGGCGGGTCGGATTCCAGGATGCCCTGGGGCCGCCACGCGGGCTCCTTGTGCAGGTTCTTCGGGCCCACACCGGCGCTGGAGATGAAGGTCCGGTAGTCCTCCAGGATGTCCCGGCATTCCGCGAAGCCGGCGAAGGCGGGAACCCCGTACTTCTCGAGCCATACCGCCGGACCCGCCGCACGCATGCGCTCGAACAGCGGGTACGGGTCGGTGAGGTTTTCATCCGTGTAAGGGTCGTCCGCGAAAACGGGAAGGGCTGGCGGAGTGCTGTCTGTGGAGGTGTCCAAGGGCATTCGGGCCTCATTACGGTCGGGGAGTTCGCGCTGCGGGGTGGCGGATTCGTGGGCCCAAGGTATCGGTAAGAAAGAGCAGTGAGTAAACAGAATTCTCATTCTGTGGGAATACTGTTTGTCGAAGCGCCTGAATGCCCCGCACGATCTACTGCGTAACAGCTCACGGCGGAACGGAAAGGACGGGCAGTGGCAGGACAGGCATCATTCGAGCGCGGCCTCAGGATCCTGTCCGCCGTCGCCGACGCCGGGGACACCACCGTTGAGGCTGTGGCCTCCAAACTGGACATCCCCGTCAGCAGCACCTACCGCTACTTCCGCCAGCTGCGCGAGCTCGGCTTCGTCCAGGAGGACGCCGGGCTGTACCGGCCGGGCCGGGCGCTGCTGGCGCTCACCGGTAGGCACCTGACGCAAAGCCATCTGGCCGAGGTGGGCACCGCCGTACTCAAGGACATCGTGGACACGGTGGGCGAAACCGCCGTCATGGTGATCCGGGTGGGCACCAGGGCCATGTGCCTGCGCCGCGTCGAACCGGACAAGGCCATCAAATACACCTTCGCCGTCAACGAACTCCTGCCGCTCAGTGCGGGAGCTGGCCCGCGCGCGCTGCTTGCCTGGGCGCCTGGCGACGTCGTGCGCCAGGTGCTCGACGGCGGCCTGCCGCGCTTCACGGACAACACGCCCACCGCCGAACAGCTGCAGTCCAGCCTCGCGCAAATCCGCGCGTCCGGCTGGGTGGTTTCCCGCGGCGAGCTCGACCCGGGGGCCGTCTCTGTGGCGGTGCCGGTGATGTTCGGCGGCGAGGCGGTCTGCGCCCTGAACGTTGCCGGGCCGGAGAGCCGCTGCGGCTCGCGGAGCTGGCTGAACACCACCCTGAAGACCATGAACGAGGCAGCGGAGAACCTGGCGGCGTCGCTGGGGAACCTGGCTGGCCAAGGAACAACGCGCCGACACACAACACGGGAGGCAAACGATGACGCTGCACACTCTGCCTGAAACAGAACGGCTTGAAACAGAACGGCTTGAAACCGCACCGGTGGTCGTGGGGGCCGCCCGGGCTACCCTGGAGGAACTGGTGCAGGTGGCGCGCCACCGCCGGCCCGTGGTGGTGGACGACGCCGCGCTCGCCCGGATGAAGCCAAGCGAGGAGTGGCTTGGCAGTGTCATGGAACGCATGGAGGCCAGCGAAGACACCGCCCCGATCTACAGCATCAACACCGGTTTCGGCTCCCTCGCCGGGCGCAAGGCCTTCGCGGAACCCTCCGACGCTGCCGAGCTGTCCCGCCGCCTGGTCATTTCCAACGCCTCGGGCGTGGGCCGCTACGTGGACGAGGAAGTGGTCCGGGCAACCATGTTCATCCGGATCGTCAGCCTCACCCAGGGCTACTCCGGGGTGCGCGGCGACATCGTGAAGACCCTGGCCGACATGCTCAACCGCGGCGTCCACCCGGCCATCCCGGAGTTCGGTTCGCTCGGCGCGTCCGGCGACCTCATCCCGCTGGCCCATATCGCCATCGTGATGTCCCGCTCCCACCAGGGCGACGACCTGGAGCTGGATTCGGGCGAGGCCTTCGTGGACGGCTCCGTGGTTTCCGGCCTCGCCGCCATGAAGCACGCCGGGCTCGAACGGCTTCCCTTGGGAGCCAAGGACGGCCTCGCCCTGCTCAACGGAACCTCCTTCTCCTGCGCCCAGGCGGCCCTGGCCCTGAACGACGCGCAGAACCTCCTGGAAACCGCACAGATCACCGCGGCCATGAGCATCGAGGCGCTCATGGGATTCGGCGACGCCTTCATCGACGAACTCCACCAGGCCCGCGGCCAGCGCGGGCAGATCGAGGTGGCGGCGCGCCTGCGTGAACTGCTCAGCGGCAGCGGACTGGTGGACGGCGACGCCGGCCGCGACCCCGTGCGCCAGCCGCCGCAGGATGCCTACTCGCTGCGCTGCATCCCGCAGGTCTTCGGCCCGGTCAAGGACACCCTGGACTTTGCCGCGGGAATCATCGACAACGAGATCAACGCCGCCACGGACAACCCGCTGATTTTCCCGTCCCTGCCAGCCGGCCGCAGCCTGAAGGCGGTGTCCGGCGGCAACTTCCATGCCGAGTACGTGGCCTTCGCGGCCGACTTCATCTCGATCGTGGTCACCGAGATCGGCAACATCACCGAACGCCGCCTGTTCCGGCTGGACGACGGCACCTTGAACCGCGGCCTGCCGGACATGCTCGTGGCCAGCGAACAGATCGGCATGGACTGCGGCTACATGCTGCCCCAGTACCTTGCCGCGGCCTTGGTTTCCGACTGCAAGACCCTGGCGCACCCGGACAGCGTGGACTCCATCCCCACCTGCGCCAACCAGGAGGACCACGTCTCCATGGCCAACAACGCCGGCCGGCACACCAGACAGATCGTGGCGAACATTGAAACCGTAGTGGCGGTGGAACTGCTCATGGCGGCCCAGGCCCTGGAACTGCGCATGGGCCTTCGCGCCACGGCGGAGGCCAGGCCCGGCCCCGCAAGCCTCGCGGCGCTCGCATTCCTGCGCTCCGTGGCTTCCGATGACGGCCGCCCCATCGACCACATCACCCAGGACGTGGTCCTCTACCCGCGGCTGCGCAAGGCCACCGAACTCGTCCATTCCGGTGCCGTCGTCAGCGCCGTCAACGCCGTGATCGGAGGCCGGGAATGACGTTGCAGTCGGCCGAGGCCGGGGTGGCAACGAAAGGCTTCACCCGCCTGACGGTGGGCGGCATCCGCGAGGAAGCGGACGGCATCGTCTCCGTCCTGCTGGAGGACCCCGACGGCGGTGCGCTGCCGGCCTGGGAGCCCGGTGCGCACATCGATGTGCTGCTGCCGAACGGGCTGCTCCGCCAGTACTCGCTGTGCTCGGACCCCGCGGATTCCCGGGGCTGGCGGGTAGCCGTGCTTCGCGAACCAGCCGGCCGGGGCGGTTCGGACTTCATCCACGGGATCCTCCGCCCGGGAGACGCCGTCGAGGTCCGGGGGCCGAAGCACAATTTCCGCGGCAACGCGCCGACGGCGGGGGAGAAGCTGTTCATTGCCGGCGGGATCGGGATCACCCCGCTGCTGCCGATGATCCGCGCCGCCGCGGCAGCCGGCGAGCCGTGGCGGCTGCTGTACCTGGGGCGGAGCCTGCGGTCCATGGCATTCCTGGATGAGCTCGCGGCAGTCGACCCGGACGGAACCCGGACCCGGATCCACGCGAAGGACGACGCCGGGCTGCTCGATCTGGCGGGATACCTCGCGGACGCCGGCGGCGCCGTCGTCTACGCCTGCGGACCGGCCCGCCTGCTGTCGGAACTGCGTGCGGCCCATGCTGCCGGAGCCGTGGCCGGCCTGGTGTTTGAAGACTTCGGTGCCGGTTCAGCTGAAACGCCCGACGGCGGCGCGTCTGCCTTGGGCCCGGACGACTCGCCTTTTGTGGTGGAAACCGCCGACGGGCAGGAAATAAACGTCGCGGCTGGCGAAACAATTCTTGATGCCCTCCATAGATCTGGCGTTCCGGCATTGAATTCCTGCAGGAAAGGAACATGCGGCACCTGCGAAACCGTCGTCCTGGAAGGAATTCCTGATCATCAGGACGACATTCTCAGCGAGGAGGAGCGTGCATTGAATGAAACAATGATGATTTGCGTTTCCCGCTGCCGCGGGGAAAGGCTCGTGCTCGACATTTAGGCGTGGCCAGGCCTGCCCACGTGGCGGTCGGGGCGCGGGCAGGTGCTCCAGGTAGCCGTCAGCGTGCTTCCTGCGCCCCGGACTTTCGAAATAGTAATCCCTCGAATTTCGATGCCGCATGCCCTTTTTCAAATGCCGGGATCCGGCCATTCTGGATCCGGCATTTGCTTTCTCCCTGGCGGTGCTGGTCGCGGTGAACGCGTTCCCTCAAAGGTGAGAGAGGCCCTCTCCCCCCACTACGCCCTCAAACTTGAAGAGACTTGACGGCAAGCTTTGACTGCGGAAGGCTCGCTCATATCGTGAACGCTCGCGGGCTCTCATAATCTGGAAGGACGTCGGTGCATGACTCAAACCGGACAGGTCTGCATCGTGGGTCTCGGAACCGTTGGGCACGCTCTGGCGTGCGCTATGCTGGCCGCCGGATACCGAGTCGCCGGAATCGACCTGAATGTCGATCGGCAGAATGACCTGCTGCGTAGCGTCGGTGCCCCATCGACCGCCCGGGCACTCATCGTCGGCGCAGATCCTGTGCCCGCGGACAGTCACATTATCGCCGTCGACACGCCTCTCCGGCCCATGGACCAGGACGTGGACCTTGGTTCCCTAGTCAGTGCGAGCCGCGCGGTCGGAGGTGTTCTACGACCCGGCGATCTGGTCGTCGTGCGATCGACTGTGCCGGTTGGGACGGTTCGGAACACGGTGTGGGGCGAGCTCTCCAACTCCTCTGGGCTGTCCGCTGACGAGTTCCACCTTGCCTATGCGCCCGAACGGAGCATCGTGGGCGACGAGGCCCGGGAACTCGCCACGCTGCCGCAACTGATCGGGGCGTTCGACGCGGAGGCGGCACAGCGGGCCGGCGACCTCCTTGCGGCGGTCACCGGACCCATCGTCACCATGCAAGCGGTCGAGGCCGCCGAGCTCGCCAAGCTGGCGCACAACGCCTACAGCGACCTGCGGCATGCCTTTTCGAACCAGATCGGCATGATCGCCGAGCGCTACAACCTGGACGCCGTGCGCTTGATCGACGAAGCGAACAGAGACTACCCCAGGGACACGATGGTCAGGCCATCACCCGGGGTCGGAGGCTCGTGCCTGACCAAGGACCCATACCTTCTTGCCCAGTCGCTCGCTGATCCGAGCCGCCCGAACTTGTTCACCATCGGCCGCGAGGTAAACGATAGGGTCGCAGCCGACATCATCACCTTGGCTGTCGACTTCGCCGCTACTCAAGGGGCGGAGATCCGAGTGTTGGTCTGCGGTGCGGCATTCAAGGCGCGTCCGCCCACACGGGACACCCGCGGTTCCGTTGGTGTGCTGGTCGCTCATGAGTTGAGCGCCCGCGGGCTGGCCGTCGTCGTTCACGACCCGCACGTAGACGCACAACAGATGCGGGATCTGGGATTGTCGCCCCATCCCGATCTCTTTGACGGCACTCGCTTCGATATCGTGCTGCTGCTCAGCGACCACTCGTATTACGAAGAGGAATTGATTGGAGGCGAGGTGCGGCGCCTGCTGGCATCCCCGTCGCTGGTGTACGATCCCTGGAATCTTGTCGACCCGACCACCCTGCGCCGAGACGCTCCCGACGCCGCTTACGCCAGTATCGGTTACCGATCGACGCAGGCGACTGCTGTCGTCAGCCGCGCGCCAACCGAATGAGGGCGCGGTCGTCGAAGCTCCGATCCCCCGGCCGCAAGGACTTGGTCTGCGGATGACGACCTATGAGCAAGGGGTCGTCCGCCAGAAGTTCGGCAAGGGAAGCCTCGCATTCGACGAGCGTCGGGAGCACCACAGGATAGCCGTCGGTGACCAAAGTGACGTCGCGGGTAGCATCCGGTAGGGCGCGCACAAGGATGTGCCGGCTGGGCACTGCTCTCCCGTCCAGCGCTCCGAAGTAGTAGTCGCCCAGTTCGTCGACGTTGCGCAAGTGGCGCTCCTGGCGGAGAAGCCCGAGGATGAGCTCCCGGCCGGGGTCGTCTGCCGCCAGCCGGTCCAGAGCGTACCCGTCTCTCAGACTCGCGGTCAAGAAGGCTGCGCGTACGCGACTCGCAGCGCGCTCGTGCGGCGGGGAGAACGTCACGGTTTCGCCGTCGACACAGAATCCGCCTGAACCCACCAGCCATATCTCGTTCCGAAGCCCCGAGTAGAGCACGACCGAGGCGGAATGCAGATAGTCAGGTGCCGCGCGACCAGCAATGGCCCTCGTGAGAATGTCCATTGCGCGGACCGCGTCGGCATCGACGGGAATGTCATGGACCGCAGTCTCCACGATGTCGGCCAGCTCGGCCCCGGTGGGTGCGGATCCCTTCTCTGGGCCCTTTGCGGATGACCCATCGACGACGCCCCAAAGGCCGTCAGCCACGAGCAGCCGGTCAGCGCCTGCAGACTCTGGCGTTTTCGAGACACAGATCGACTCGACCATGGTGATCTTCATCAGAACTCGCTAGGACCCAGCATGAGCTCCGGTGTTTCGATGAACTCGTCACCCATCACGCGCACCTTCACCACCAGGGCGTACTGGCGGTCCCCGAGGGATCTGAACTTCTTGGGGTTGCTTAGGAAGTACCTGACGGCTGCGGCAGTGCCGTAGGTGTGGGTTCCCGCGAAGATTGTCACCGAGGTTTTCGGGTTGAAGCAGTTCACTGCGCGCAGAATGTAGCCGTAGTCGTAGCCGGGTCGAGACTGGGACGGCGCTGGCGTGCTTGCCGGAGGCAGAATGGCTTCGCCTCCATCGGCGGCGTTGTGCACAATCACCTCGTCTCCGTTGGTTTGGATGGTGATCGGCAGCCTCGGTGCCATCCGATCAAGGACCTCTCGCGTCACCTCGTTGTTCTTGGGACCGCCCAACAGGATCAAGTCGCGCTCTCGGCTCGCGCCGTTCGTGTGCACCGACAAGGTGACGGCATTGCTGTCCAATTCGCCATATGCGCGGGTGAGGGACGGTACAAGGAGCCCAAGCGCGCGCACCTGTCCCAACCCCGTCATCCTCCTGGTATATGCGCCGGTGCCAACGGAGGCGCTCGTGGACAGTACGACGGAGGGGCCGGCTTCTCTAAGCCGCCACAGACGTTTCGCGCGGCTGACGCGCACGCGCTTGGCCAGGACCGCCAAGACTGCGGATATCGTCAGGCCGATCGCCGCGCCGAGGGATTGCTCAAGGAACAGGTCGATCATGCGCTCTCCAAAGGGGCCGGGACCGGATAGTAGCGTTCAAGAAAGCTGACTCGTCTGCGCCGCGCCGCTTGTGCGCCAGCCACCATCAAACACCCGGAGCTGACCGGACGCCAGGCTACTTCTCCCAAGGTGCTTTGAGCGGGAAGTACTTCTCCAGGAAATCGACCACCAATTCGGCGCGTTCCTCCGCTGCTACTTCCGGGAAGCTGCCGTCGTTGAGGCAGAAGAAATCCATGTTGCGCTTGGCCAGCAGCTTGGGCAGGTAGTGCAGCCCGGCCCACTGGGTGGTGTCCACGTACCTGACCTTGGCGTCGGTCTGGGTGACGGCGCGGCCGGTGAGCAGGGCGTAGTAGTGGTAGAAGGAGTTGGTCACCGAGATGTTGTCCGCGGCGCGGAAAGTGCTGGCGGCCGTCCGGGCGAACTCCTCGGCGAATTCCTGCTCCATGGTGGCCATGACACTGCGCCGGAGGGGCGCCGCCGTGTGCTCCAGATGCCGGGTGGTGATGCGCCCAAAGCGGTCCCACAGCAGCTTCCGGTTCACCCGCGCGGCGTTTTCGAATCCGCTGCGTTCGGCGTCGCTCGCGCCCAGGCCGATCCGGGTCTCCGCCTCGATGAACTTGGTGATTCCTCCCGGGGTGAAGAACATGTCCGGGCCCACTGGCCTGCCGAAGAACATGTCGTCATTGGAGTACAGGAAATGTTCCGAGAGGCCGTCGATGTGGTGCAGTTGGCATTCGACAGCCTGCGAGTTGTACGTAGGCAGCACCGAGGGATCACTGAAGAATTCCTCGCTGCGCACAATCTTCACGCGGGGGTGGTCCGCGAGCCAGGCGGGGACAGGTGAATCCGTGGCAATGAAGATCCGCCGGATCCACGGAGCGTACATGTACACCGAGCGCAGGGCGTACTTGAGCTCGTTGATCTGCCGGAAACGGGCTTCGTGCGCGTCCCCTTCGCCCACCACCGCACCCTCCATGTGGGCGCGGCGGGCGGCCACATACTCCGGATCGTTGCCGTCCACCCAGGAAAAGACGATGTCGATGTCGAAGTCGATGTCCGAGGCATGGTCCGCGAACATGTTCTCGATGGTCGGCCAGCTCAGCCCGTGGCGCTCCACGCTGCCCCGCACGGCGTCCTGGCGCAGCATGGTGCGGCGGGTCAGCGAGTTTTCCACGGGCAGGATCAGCTGATCGTCTTCGAAGCTCCACAGCTCCAGCTGGACCCCGAGCCCCGGACCGTACTGCAGGCCACCCACCGGTTCCACCCGTGGGCGGTACAAGCGGAAGATCCGGGCCTTGCGGTTCGCGGACATGCTGCCATCTGCCACCAGGACAGAGGATTTCTTCCGTGCGTCCACGGTCATCGAGTAGAAGGGCTCGTCCCGGAAGGCCTCGGCCAGGGACTCCCGCAGCTTCTTGCGGTCCTCCCAGTCCACGGCAATCACGGGCCGTTCGGAATTGCCGCGGACCAAGATGAACTCAATGCCTGCCGCGTCCAACGCCGCCCTGATGGCCAGGAGGTCCTCCACCATGGCCTGCTGCGGCGTCTGGTCCTGGTTGATGAGGGCGTAGCGGCCGTTGTGCCGGACGATGTCCGGCCGGTGCTTGAGCCTGGCCAGGACGGCGGGGGAGCCGGCCTCCGCTACCTCATCGGGTTCGGTGGAGGGGCTGCCGTGGTAGACGGGGTCAAACTGTGTTTGGGTGATGGTTGCGCTCCGGTATTCATGGATCAGGTACTCAAGATGCGGATCCGGCACTCGACCGGCAGGGACTCAGCCGGCGTGCTCCTGCCGCCAGATGCGCAGGAAGGCGCCGCCGGCGTCGTCGTGGATGACATCCTCGCCGAGGCCACGGTCCGCCGCCGTCAGGATACGGTACGGCTTCTCCGGCACGCCGTCCGCGGGGCGGACGTCCAGGTGCTGGACCTCGTGGTCGTTGTGGTGGAGCCAGTCGGCCATGGCGTAGTCGGTGCGGGAATCGCCCACGGTGCGCCACGCCTGCGGGGTGATGCCCTGGGCCGCCAGCAGTTCCACCGCGCGGCTGGCGCCGAGGTCCTTGCCAAGCCGGACGGATTCGATGTCCGTGGAGATGATGGTGGGGTCCAGGCGGTAGTCGCCGGTGTCATCTGATTGCGGTGCGTGATGGTCCAGGATCGCCGCGGACAGGCCATGCCGGCCCAGGAGCTCCAGGGCGTCGGCGTCGAACAGTTTTTGCTCGGCCAGGTAGTCCTCGCTGGGTACGTCGATGTGCTGTTCCACGGACACCATGGCCCGCTTGGTCTCGTCGAAGAACATGTGGGATGAGTAGTCCTCGGCCACCAGGCGGCGGATGTCGTCGCCGTAAGCCTTGGGCACCGCGAGCCCGTGGTCCACGTGTACCGGCCCCGCCCCCTCGGCCGTGTAGCTGAACCAGACGGCGCCCTTTTCGCAGATCGCGTGGATCACCGTGCCGGAGGGCATTCCGGCGGCGATCATCGGCGCCATGACCTGTTCCCGGATGAAGGCGTCCGACCGGCCGGTGTTGAAGATGACCGGGATGCCGGCCGCGGCCAATGCCACAAGATCGGCAATGATGTCCGGCTTCACCTCACGGGTGACGGGGCTGGCCACCGGACCGTCGACGTCGAGAAGGAGCGCGAGGGCTGGCGATGCGGGGCGGGGGGTGCCGGAGCTCGGAACAGTCATGCTTCCATTTTGGCGCAGCAGCCGGACATGTGACGGAGGTGTGACGGACGGCGACGGCGATGGTCACCGTTTGGCCACAAAGCGACAGGCAGGAAGCGGCGAAAGTTTCATTGGCCGCCGTCGTTACTTAGGCTTGCACCGTGATCTTCAAAGCTGTGGGCGAGGGACGCCCGTACCCCGACCATGGTTTTTCCACGCCCAAGGACTGGGCCTCGCTGCCCCCGCGTCCGGTGCGGCTCGACGAACTGGTCACCACCAAGCGCACCCTGGATCTCGAAGCCCTGCTGGCCGAGGATTCCACCTTCTTCGGAGACCTGTTCCCGCACGTCGTGCAGTACCAGGGGGTCATGTACCTCGAGGACGGGCTCCACCGGGCAGTCCGCACGGCCCTGCACCAGCGCACCGCAATACACGCCCGGGTATTGGTCATTGATGGCTAGGAAGCCGAAGGACCTCACCCGCCTCCACGGGCACCGCGTAGTCACAGGTCCGGAACTGCGTGCCACCTTCGCCGAGGAAGAAAACCCCGGACATCCGGGAGGCTTCCGCCGCCGGCTGTTCCACGGGGTGGTCCTTACCCTGCTGCTCGGATTGATCATCGCCGGCATCGTGGGCGCCTGGGCGGTCATGACCGGAGTGGTCAGGTTCCCGGACACGGTCGCCAGCAAGGCTCCGCAGGAGGTGTGCCCCACTACGACGTTCCACTACCTCCCCAACGGCAAAGTGACCGTCCACGTCTACAACGCCACCGGCCGCACCGGCCTGGCCAAGAGCGTCGCGGACCAGCTGAAGGCCCGCGGTTACAAGGTGGGCAAGGTGGACAACGCGCAGACCCGCTACAGCGGTACGGCGCAGGTCATCTCGGGATCCGCCGGGCAGGCCGCCGCGTTCAACATCCAGCGGAATGTCGCGGGAACGGACTATTACCAGGATGACCGATCGGATGCCTCCGTGGACCTGCTGCTCGCGCCGGGGTTCCAGGCACTGGTGAAGCCCGGCCTCGTGGACCAGACGCCGGGCAAGCTCAGCTGCCCGCGGGAAACGCGCCGGATCGCCGACGACGCCAGGCGGCCGGTCCTGCCGTCCGCAGCTCCCTAGGGTTACTTCAGCCGGAGCATCACTTAGAGCTGCATTACTTGAAGCGCAGCGGCGTGCCGCCGTCGTCGAACCTTCCGCCGGCGCCGAGCTGGATGAACCGGACCGTCTGCGTGAGGCGGTCTTCAAAGGCAGGCTGGCCGTCGCCCGCGGCGCCCCCGTGCTGTGTACCGGAGGACCGTGCGGCGCTGGAGGAAAGGGTGCCGTGGATGAGCCGGGCGAGTTGCGGGACGTCCGCCTTGGGCAGGTAGCCGGCCGCGACGCCGTCGCGCAGGATGTCCTCGAGCAGCAGGTTCAGCTCGCTGACATGGTCCGCCAGCTTGGCGAACGACCCGGGGGAGAGCACGGCGGCCATGGCCGGGCCGGGCGGCAGATGGCGGCGGCTGAGGTCCTCCACCTGGGCGCGGACGTAGAGCGCGAGCCGGTCCACGGGGTTGTCCAGCTCCGCGAGCGAGGACCGCAGGTCCCCGAGGAAGCGCTCGGTCTCGTCCAGGGCGTAAGCGATGAGGAGCTGTTCCATGTCCGCGTAGTAGTTGTAGACGGCGGTGCGCCCCACTCCGGCGTGCCGGGCGACGTCGGTCATGGTCAGCCCGGGCAGGCCGTGCGTGAAGAGGAGTTCCCCGAAGGCTGTCAGGATCCGGCGTTGGGTCTCGGCGCGCTGTGCCGCGTTGCTCGTGGCGGTGATCCTGGGCATAGAGACACTTTACAGGGATCTGTCAGCAAACCCCGGCTTTTCCCCTGGGCTTGGGCGCGGAGGCTAGATGGCGCAGCCGTCCGGGCCGCACGCTTCGGCGTCGGAGCTGCCGACGGCGACCAGCGGGTTCGCTTCCTGCCACGCCTGGTCCAGGGCCTGGGTGAAGACCTCGGCCGGCTGGGCGCCGGAGAGGCCGTACTTGCGGTCGATCACGAAGAACGGCACGCCCGTGACGCCGATGGCCCGGGCCTCTGCGATGTCGCGGCGGACGTCCTCGGCGTACTTGTCGCTCTCGAAGAGCCCGGCGATTTCATCCGCGGGCAGGCCCAGTTCCAGGCCGAGGCCGGTCAGGTACCCCTTGTTGCCGATGTCCTTGCCGTGCTCGAAATGGTCGCTGAGCAGGCGTTCCTTGGCGGCGTCCTGCAAGCCGTGGGCGGCGGCGAGGTGGATGAGGCGGTGGGCCGTGAAGCTGTTGGCCACGACGACGGCGTCGAAGCGGTAGTTCAGCCCCTCGCCCTTGGCCTGTTCGGCCACGTGCTCGAACATCCGGCTGACCTGCTCCGGGGCCATGCCCTTGCGCTTGCTGAGATAGTCCAGCTCCGTGCCGTCGTAGTGCTCAGGAATGGTGGGGTCCAGCTGGTAGCTGCGCCACTGCACCTCCACGGAATCCCGGTGCGGAAAATCGGCGAGGGCGGACTCAAAGCGGCGCTTGCCGATGTAGCACCACGGGCACGCGACATCGGACCAGATCTCAATCTTCATGAAGGCGACAACCGCCCCGGCCGGCCCGGCATTCCGCCCGGCGCAGTCGGCTTGCTCACACCGCGCGTCCTGTTGGCAGCGGTGCCGGGACGGGATAGCGTCTCAGCCAGGGGATGTCCGTCCGATGAAGGAGGCCCAGCCGTGACGATTGTCGATAACGCCGTCTACGTGGACGGCCGCCGGACAGCGGATCCGGAAGGGCTCGAGGAGACCTACTTCCTGCTGCGCCAACGCGAAGGCATGGCATGGATCGGCTTGTACCGGCCAGAAGCCGAAGAGCTCCGGTCGGTGGCAGGGGAATTCGGCCTCAGCGCCCTCGCCGTCGAAGACGCCCTCACGGGTCACCAGCGGGCGAAACTGGACTACTACGGCGACATCCTTTTCGTCGTCCTGCGGCCCGCCCGCTACCTCGACGCCGAAGAGAAGGTGGACTTCGGCGAAATCCACATCTGCGTTGGGCCCGACTTCGTGATCACCGTGCGCCACGCGGAATCGCCGGACCTCCACCGCGTGCGCCAGCGCATGGAGTCCCAGCCGGAGTTCCTCGCGCTGGGGCCGGACGCCGTGCTTTACGCCATCCTGGACCAGGTGGTCGATGAATACGAACCCGTCGCGGCGGGCCTCGAAAACGACATCGATGAAATCGAGGACGGCCTGTTCGGCGGTGACCCGGAGGTTTCCCGGCGGATCTATGAGCTTTCCCGCCAGGTCATCATGTTCCAGCGCGCCACGGGGCCACTTACCGGGATCCTGCAGACACTCGCCGCGGGCACGCCGGACCACTCGCTCGCCCCGGAGCTCGTGGATCCGCTCCGGGACGTCCTGGACCACTCCCTGCGCCTGGCCGAGCGGATCAACTCCTTCCGGGCCCTGCTGCAGAACGCCCTCATGGTCAGCGCCACCGTCGTGGCGCAACGACAGAACGACGAGATGCGCCGGCTGACCGAATCCAGCTTTGCCCAGAACGAACAGGTCAAACGCATCTCATCCTGGGCGGCAATCCTCTTCGCGCCAACCCTGGTGGGCACCATCTATGGCATGAACTTCCGCGTCATGCCAGAACTCGACTGGCTCTTCGGCTACCCCATGGCACTGGGCCTGATGTTGGGGATGGGCCTGGTCCTGTACTGGACCTTCAAGCACAACAAATGGATCTGAGCTACCGGACCGCGAGTTCCATGACGAAGTCGTGTTCCAGCGTGGTGCCGAGCCGGAATGATTTGGTGCCGATCTTCCGGAAACCGCTCTTCTCATAGAAGCGGATGGCCTTCGCGTTCTCGCTGTTGACCCCCAGCCACACCCCTGCCGCACCCATGGTGGTTGCCCGCTCAAGCGTGCCCGTCATGAGCCTGGCAGCGGCGCCGAGACCGTGATGTTCCGGGTGGACGTAGCATTTGCTGAGTTCCGCAGAAGGCAGCAGGGTCAGTGCAGCGGCCACGGCAGGATCCTGTGCGGGGCGGTACACCAGCATGCTGTAGCCGTGCAGGCCCTCCCCGCCGTCGATCACCAGGATGGTGATGTCCGGATCGGCGAGGTACTGGGCGAACTTTTCGGCGCTGAGAGTGCCGCGCAAATGGGCGGCGATGTCCTCGGGAGAGGACCCCGGCGGGCAAGCGAGCGGAAAGGTGACGGCGGCAAGCCTGGCGAGGGCGCCGGCGTCGTTCTCTGTGGCGGTGCGGATCGTCTCGGTCACGTGGGTCGACCTCCTAGGCGCCGACTGTCTTGAGGTAGTTCCGGATTCCTTCAACCACCAGTTGGTGGTCCTCGTCGGAGGCAAGCCCGGACACCGTGATCGCAGCAATCACACCGGCACCGCGGACCCGGATGGGGAACGAACCGCCGGCCAGGGTGTAGTCCTCGGGCGCGAGCCAGCCGCGCTGGAGGGGGTCGAAATCGGTGAATTGCTCCGACAAGAGCGCAGTGCTGCGCTCAAAGCGGAGCACCGAGGCGGACTTCCGGCGGATCCACTCTTCCTGGTCAGCCGTGGCTCCGGGGAGGACACAGCGGAAGAGCACGAGGTTGTGGCGGCGGATGTCGATCGCAACTCCAAAACCTGAAGAGATGGCATGGTCGGCGATGAGTGACCCGAGCCGCCACGCGTCGTGATTGTCGAATCTGGCGAAGACCAACTCCTCTTCCTGCTGGCGGAGCTCGGCCAGGCGCTGTGAGACGGTCATGCTGCGTCCGCGGCGTAGCTCAAGCCGATCTGGCGGCGGATTTCGTCCATGGCGGCCATGATCGCGACTGTTTCTTCCGGCGGCAGGATGGTGCCTGCCGTTTCGCCGGCCGCAACCAAGCGCTCGATCTCGGCCGCCTGGAACTGCATGCCGCGGCTGTTCACGGGCTGCTCGAAGCGTTCCACCACGCTGCCGTCCACGGCAAACGCGGTGAAGGCGACGGGGGTGTACCAGGTGTGCTCGATGTCGATCCACCCGTCCGTCCCAACAACCAGGGCACGGTTGGCGCTGGCGGCATCGAGCTCGCAATCCACGATCGCCTGCTGGCCGTCGGGGTAGTCGAAGACCGCAGCAGTCTGGCGGTCCACACCGGTAGCCGTCATCGAGGCGCTCGCATGGATCCGGGACGGGGTGCCAAGGATGTCGAACGCGAAGGAGATGGGGTAAATGCCAAGGTCCAGCAGCGCCCCGCCACCCAGTGCGGGGTCGTTCAGCCGGTGGGCCGGGTCCTTGGGCAGGCTCTGGTTGTGGCTGGCCACCACTTTTCGGACCTGGCCGATGGTCCCGGCCTGGATGACTTCGCGGAGGCGGACCATATGCGGCAGGAACCGGGTCCACATGGCCTCCAACGCCACCAGTCCCTTGGATGAGGCCAGATCAAGGATCTCCTGGGCCTCGCGGGCGTTCATACTGAACGACTTTTCCACCAGGACGTGTTTTCCCGCGTTGAGGGCCAGCAGGGCATTCGCGTGATGGAAGGGGTGCGGAGTGGCGATGTAGATGACGTCGACATCCGGGTCTGCGACGAGTTCCTCGTAGCTGCCGTGCGCGGTGGGCACGCCGTGTTTCCCGGCGAACGCTTTGCTCGAGTCCAGGGAACGCGATCCCACGGCCTGCACCGTGAACCCGTTCTCAAGCAGGTCCTGGGTTTGAAGCCCCGCGATGAAACCCGTTCCAAGGATTCCCCAGCGGATTTTCCCATCGGAAAGTGACACGTGTTCAGTCCTCTGTTTGCTTGGCCAGCGGGTAGGCCACGAACGCGAAGCGCTCCGAGTCGGGCGACCAGCTGTTGACGTTGAGCGTACCCTGACCGCCGAACAGCGGCCATGAATGCAGCGGGGTTTTCCAGTCGGCCGTGGAGACAAGTACGACGGCGACCGGCAAGTCCGCGGGGTGGCCAACGGTACCGCCGGGGAACCGGATGTAGCTGGCCAGGCGGCCGTCGGGGGAGAGATGCGGGAACCAGTCGACGGTGTCGCTTTTGAGGAGCTGTTCGAAGCCGGTCCCGTCAACGCGGATGCGGGCGATTTGCGCATGCCCGGGAACGGAAGAGAAGGACTCCGTGTTCAGGTAAAACCACTCACCGTCCGGCGAGTACTCCGGCCCGTCGCAATGCCCGGGTCCGGCGTCGACGGCGGCGGTAGCACCGCCGTCGGACGCTATGGTCATCAGGCGACCGGGCTGCGTGAAGTCCCCGCCCACAATCCCCACGTACGCCAGTTCCTTCCCGTCCGGGCTGACGCCGTGGAGGAAATGGAAGGAGCCGTCGTCCTTGGTGACGCGTTCAGCTCTGCCGCCGGTGAGGGCTGCCCGGTAGATATGGCTGTCGTTGGCGGAGAGGAAGATGGTTTTGCCGTCCGGTGCCAGCACGTGGTCGTTGTTGAGTTCGGGGATGCCGGTGAGCGGGACCTCGGCGAGCTCCCTGGCGGAAACGTCGAGCGTCCACAGCTTCCCGTCCCCGTTGAGGACAAGTGCCGTGCCGTCGAGGGTCCAGTTGGGTGCCTCAAGCAGCAGCTCATCGGTGCCGTAGGCCAGCTCGGCTTCCCCGTTCGTGGACGCGATCCACACCTCGCTGCGCTGCCCGGCTTGGAGTGTGCGGAAACCGTCGCCACGGTCGGGCGATTTTGTTGAGTTCATGAGGTAGCTGGTCCTGGGTGGCGGCGTCCCGGCCGACAAGCTTTTTCTGCTCGAAGGCCGGGACGTCGAAGAAACCGGGCTTAGAGGGTGGCGTTTTCCGGCGCGCGGTCCTCGGGTAGGGGAACCGACGGCGGCGTGTCAAGGGTGGCGCTTTCCGGTGCCCAGTCCTCGGGGAGGGGAGCAGACGATGGTGCGGAACTGGCGACGTCGACGAACGTGCCTGAGTCAACGGACTCCGAGATGGCGATCATCGTGTCCAGGACGTGGAACGCAAGCTCTCCTGTGGCGCGGTGCGGCACCCCGGCGCGGATCGAACGCGCCATGTCAAGGACACCCATGCCGCGGCCGTTGGCCGGGCCGATGGTCGGAACGACCGTCCAGTCCTCCTCGCCGGGGCGGATGATCTTGAGTTCGCCGTCGAAGTTGTTCGGGTCCGGCACCAGCAGGCTGCCTTCGGAACCGGAGATCTCCACGTAGCCGAAATTCATGTAGGCCGACTGGAAACTGAAGGTGCTGTGCGAGATGGCACCTTCCTCGAACTGGATCTGCGCGCTCACGTGCGTGGGCACCTCGACCTGGAACTCCTCGCCTTCCTTGGGGCCGGTGTGGACCTTGCGGACCTCCCAGGCCTTGGAGCCCATGGCGGCGACGCGGCGGGCACTGCCGAACGCCTGGACCAGGGCGGTGACGTAGTACGGGCCCATGTCGAAGAGCGGCCCTGCGCCCTTCTGGAACAGGAAGGACGGGTTCGGGTGCCACAGGTCCGGACCCGGGTACTGCATCACGGTCTGGGCGGACAGCGGCCTCCCGATGTCGCCGCGCTGGATCGCCCGGATCGCAGTCTGCAGCCCCGCGCCCAGGAAGGTGTCCGGTGCGCAGCCGACGCGCAGCCCGGCGGCTTCGGCTTCGGCCAGCAGTTCCCGGCCGCTTTCGCGATCGAGGGCAACGGGCTTCTCGCTCCACACGTGCTTTCCGGCACGGATGGCCTGCCGGCCGACCTCGGCATGAGCTGCGGGGATGGTCAGGTTGACGATGATCTCGACGTCCGGGTGCTCCAGCGCAAGCTCCGGAGTGCCGTGCAGCGCCACTCCGTACTCCTCCGCGCGGGCCTTCGCTGCCTCGGGGAACATGTCCGTGATGGCGATGACTTCAAGGTCCGGGAACTTCGTCAGGTTGTCCAGATACTGGGTGCTGATGTTTCCGGCGCCGATAAGGGCGACGCCGACCTTGCCCTTGTTCATTTGGCGGCCGCCTCGGTGTCTGCGGCTTCGCCGGTGGTGTCGCCGGCCGTGAGGTAGGCAAAAGACGCCGCGATGCCTTCGAAGATGTCGCCGCCGTAGGCGTCGAATTCGATGACTCCGACTTCGAGCGCGGACGGTGCCTTGATGATGCTCCGGATGTCCAGTTCACCCTCGCCGGCCGGAAGCT
>Ga0105246_10000286_pt1 | contig 26455 bp, 14 predicted proteins | sample KBSM64metaG_FD_99694 | JGI IMG/M metagenome (GOLD analysis project Ga0105246, IMG submission 99694) | Miscanthus rhizosphere microbial communities from Kellogg Biological Station, Michigan, USA - KBS M6-4 metaG | ecosystem: Host-associated > Plants > Roots > Rhizosphere > Soil | place... | reverse complement strand
GGTATTGAAAGACTGCACCAGCTCTTCGTTGGAGATGCTGTTGGCCGGGGTGTACAGGCCGGTGCCGCTGATGACGACGTTATGCATGGTCGTTTCTCTAATCTGTTCAGGCAGAAAGTGCTGGCACCGACGTGCCAACACGCAAAGGGTCCATTCCCGTATCAAGGGACGCAAAAACCTGGCATCGCTTTATTCCGACCTCGCCCGCAGTAGAGAAGGCTCAAAACCGCGGGGCCGGCGTTTATAGGCGCGAAGTTTGCCATAAACCTTGGCTTTTGGCGCCTTTTGCAGGATCGGAGGTCAGGCCTCGACCTGCGTCCACTGTTTGTTCAGACGCTTGTCGGAGATCGGCACTTTCGTCCCCAACTGCTGAGCGAACAGCGAAACCCGGTACTCCTCCAGCCACCAGCGATACAGCTCAAGCTGCGGATCGCGTTTACCTTCCTGAGCATGCTTGGCGGCGCGGGTCTGGTATTGCGTCCAGAGGCCGGCGAGTTCGCCGCTCCAGACCCGATCCTTCTGAACCTGCGCGCCCAGCTTCTCGAAACGCTGTTCGACCGCTTTCAGGTAACGCGGCAACTCCTTGAGCCACACCATCGGCGTTTCCCGGACGAAGCCCGGATACACCAGATGACCGAGCTGCTGCTTGATGTCGTTCAACGCCACCGCCTGAGCCAGATCGATCTTGCCCTTGAAGCGCTTTTGCAGACCGTGCCAGAGCTTGAGAATTTCCAGGGTCAGGCGCGCCACCCGCTCGGCGTGCTCGGTCCAGCTGCCACGCTTGCGCTCGGCCAGTGCCGCCAGCCCTGCGCCGTCGCGAGGTAACGGGTCTTCGCCGTCGAGAATGCAGCTGTCGAGGCTGGCCAGCAGAATGTCTTCCACCAGCGCATCGACCCGACCCAGCTCGCGATACAACAACCCCAGTTCGGTCAGGCCCGGCAACTTGCCGCGCAGGAACTTGGCCGGTTCGGCCAGTTGCTGCATCAACAGGCGCTGCAAGGCGCGGCGATGCTGGAACTCGGCTTCGGCCGGCGTCGAGAAGCGACCTTCCTTGACGGTGCCGCCCTCTTCCACCAGCGCCGGATAGACCGTCATCGACAGTCCGGCGATCTTCTGCTGAGTCTTTTGCGCCACCGGAGCGAAGACCTTGGCCTCCACCGGTTGCTGACTTTTCGCACTCTGCGGCACGGCCAAAGCAGCTTGGCTGGCTTCGGCGAAACGTGCGGTCAGCTCCGCCAGATCCCGTCCTTCGCCAAGGAACTTGCCCTGGCCGTCGACGATTTCCAGGTTCATCCGCAGATGGCTTTCGACCTGTTGCGCCGCTTCGGCCCAGGCTTCGTCGCTGACCCGCGCACCGGTCATGCGCAGCAGCTCACGACCCAACGCTTGCGGCAACGAACCTTCGGCAAAGGTCATGCGTTGCAGCGCGGCCTTGATGAAGTCCGGCACCGGCACGAAGTTCTTGCGCAAGGCTTTTGGCAGGTTACGCACCAGCGCAATGCACTTGGCCTCGATCAGCCCCGGCACCAGCCACTCCAGACGCTCCGGTGGCAGCATCGGCAACAGCGGCGCCGGCACACGCAAGGTCACGCCGTCGCGCGGGTGATTCGGTTCGAAGTGGTAACTCAGGGCCAGCTCCAGATCGCCGATGTGCAGCGTGTCCGGGTAATGCTGGGCGGTGACTTCACTGGCCTCGCGAGCCAGCACGTCTTCCTCGCGCATGATCAGCAGTTGCGGGTCTTTCTGGCTGTTGACCCGATACCAGCTGTCGAACGTCGCGGTCTGATGGATCTCCGCCGGCAGTCGAGCATCGTAGAACGCGAACAGCGTTTCTTCGTCCGCCAGAATGTCCCGGCGGCGAGCCTTGGCTTCCAGTTCGTCGAGTTGCTCCAGCAATTGCTTGTTGGCGGTCAGGCACTTGGCCCGGGACTGGATCTCGCCCCGCACCAGGCCTTCGCGGATGAACAGCTCCCGCGAGACCACCGGATCCACCGGGCCGTAATGCACCGGTCGACGGCCGACCACGATCAGGCCGAACAGGGTGATCTGTTCGAACGCAACGACCTGGCCGCGCTTCTTCTCCCAGTGCGGTTCGAAGTGGTTTTTCTTGATCAGATGCCCGGCCAGCGGTTCGATCCAGTCGGCGTCGATCTTCGCAACCATCCGTGCGTAGAGCTTGGTGGTTTCCACCAGTTCGGCGGTCATCACCCATTGCGGACGCTTCTTGCCAATGCCCGACGAGGGGTGAATCCAGAACCGCCGCTGACGGGCGCCAAGATAGTCGCCGTCCTCGGTTTTCTGCCCGATCTGGCTGAGCAGGCCGACCAATACCGCTTTGTGCAGTTTCGGGTAATCCGCCGGCTCTTTATTGACGCTCAACTGTAAATCGCGGCAGATCAGGCTCAACTGGCGATGGGAATCACGCCACTCGCGCAGGCGCAGGTAGTTGAGGAAATTCTTGCGGCACCAGTTGCGCAGCGGGCTGGCGGTCAGTGCCTGGCGCTGCTCTTCAAAACCGCGCCACAGATTGACCAGCCCGGCGAAGTCCGAATCGACGTCTTTCCACTGAGCGTGGGCCTGATCGGCGGCTTGCTGGCGTTCCGGCGGACGCTCGCGAGGGTCCTGAATCGACATGGCGCTGGCCACGATCAGCACTTCCTGCAAGCTGCCGAGCTTTGCCGCTTCAAGCAACATGCGGCCCATACGCGGGTCCACCGGCAGGCGCGCCAGCTGGCGGCCGAGCGGGGTCAGCTGACTGTTGCGATCCACCGCCGAGAGTTCTTGCAGCAGGTTGAAACCGTCGCTGATCGCCTTGCCGTCCGGCGGCTCGATGAACGGAAAATCCGTGATCTCGCCGAGGCGCAGATGGAGCATCTGCAAAATAACCGCCGCAAGGTTGGTACGCAGAATTTCCGGGTCGGTAAATTCCGGGCGACCAAGGAAATCCTCTTCGCTGTACAAGCGCACGCAGATACCCGGCTCGACCCGGCCGCAACGACCTTTACGCTGGTTGGCGCTGGCCTGGGAAATCGCTTCGATCGGCAGCCGCTGGACCTTGGCGCGGTAGCTGTAGCGGCTGATGCGCGCGGTGCCGCTGTCGATCACATAACGGATACCCGGCACGGTCAGCGAGGTTTCGGCGACGTTGGTCGCCAGCACCACACGACGCCCCGGATGGGACTGGAAAATCCGCTGCTGCTCGGCCGGCGACAGGCGCGCGTACAACGGCAGGATTTCGGTGTGTTTGAGCTGGGCCTTGCGCAGCATGTCGGCGGCGTCGCGGATCTCACGCTCGCCGGGCAGGAACACCAGCACATCGCCGGGGCTGCGGCGCTCGCTGCGCTCGTACGCGGCGATTTCGTCGAGGGTGGCGAGGATCGCCTGATCCACGGTCAGGTCGTCTTCGACGCGGTTGCCCTCTTCGTCCTGCTCAAGCGTCAGCGGGCGATACCAGGTTTCAACCGGGAAAGTGCGGCCGGAAACCTCGACAATCGGCGCATCGTCGAAATGTTTGGAGAAGCGCTCCAGATCGATGGTCGCCGAAGTGATGATGACCTTCAGGTCCGGACGACGCGGCAGCAGGGTTTTCAGGTAACCGAGCAGAAAATCGATGTTGAGGCTGCGTTCGTGGGCTTCGTCGACAATGATCGTGTCGTAGCGTTCGAGGTAGCGATCGTTCTGGGTTTCCGCCAGCAGGATGCCGTCGGTCATCAGTTTGATCAGCGTATTGGAATCGCTCTGATCCTCGAATCGCACCTGATAGCCGACCAGTGCGCCGAGCGGCGTGCCGAGTTCTTCAGCGACCCGACTGGCCACACTGCGTGCTGCGATTCGACGGGGCTGGGTATGGCCTATCAGACCATGCTGGCCGCGACCGATCTCCAGACAGATTTTCGGCAACTGGGTGGTTTTGCCCGAGCCGGTTTCGCCGGCGATGATCAACACCTGATGCTTTTCCAGGGCCTTCTTGATTTCGTCGCGCTTGGCCGCAATCGGCAGGCTGTCGTCGTAACGGATCACCGGCAGGCTGGCCTTGCGCGCCAGCACCTGATCGCAGGACGCTTGCATGCGCGCCACCCACTGGGCCAGCTTGGCCTCGTCGGGTTTCTTGCGCAGTTCAAGCAACTGCCGCCGCAGCCGGTGGCGGTCGGCGAGCATGGCGTGATCGAGGTTTTTCAGCAGTTTGTCGATGGAGGGCGATTCGTCGGTCATCGGGTACGCAATTCGGTCGTCTAGTGGCGCAAGGACGCGATTGTCGCAGATTTTACGACCGCTGCGCGGCCGATCGCGAGCAGGCTCGCTCCCACCCTGGATTACCAGCGACCATAAAACCGGTGCACAGCGCGATCAAATGTGGGAGCGAGCCTGCTCGCGATGAATTGCGCAGCAATTCCAGAAAGTCACTCGTTATCGAGGCCCTTTCGCCGATACGGAAAGACGTCGATGACTTTCCCCGCCCGGATCGCCTCCTGCAACCCCTTCCAGTAATCGGCGTTGTACAGCTCACCATGCAACTGATCGAACAACTTGCGCTGCTTGGCATCGGCAAACAGAAACGGCGGAAACTCCTCGGGGAACACGTCCAGCGGTCCAATCGAATACCACGGCTCGGAAGCCATTTCGTCCTCCGGCGTGCGGGGTGGCGGGATGTGGCGGAAGTTGGCTTCGGTGAGGAAGCAAATCTCGTCGTAGTCGTAGAACACCACCCGGCCATGACGGGTGACGCCAAAGTTCTTCAGCAGCATGTCGCCGGGGAAAATGTTGGCCGCCGCCAGTTGCTTGATCGCCAGCCCGTAATCCTCCAGCGCCTCGCGCACCTGGGCTTCGTTGGCGTTTTCCAGATAGAGGTTGAGCGGGGTCATCCGGCGTTCGGTCCAGCAGTGGCGGATCAGCACGGTTTCGCCTTCCAGCGACACCGTGGACGGCGCGACTTCCAGCAACTCGGCCAGGCACGCCGGATCGAACTTGCTCAACGGAAAGCGGAAATCAGCGAACTCCTGGGTATCGGCCATGCGCCCGACGCGGTCGACGCTTTTCACCAGTCGGTACTTCTCGATCACCGTGGCGCGATCGACGTTTTTCGATGGCGAGAAGCGGTCCTTGATGATCTTGAACACCGTGTTGAAACCCGGCAGCGTGAACACGCTCATGACCATGCCGCGCACGCCCGGAGCCATGATGAACTGGTCGTCGGTGTTGGCCAGGTGATTGATCAGGGCGCGGTAGAACTCGGATTTACCGTGCTTGTAGAAGCCGATTGAGGTGTACAGCTCGGCGATGTGCTTGCCCGGCAGGATGCGCTTGAGAAAGCCGATGAACTCCGCCGGCACCGGCACATCCACCATGAAATACGAACGGGTGAACGAGAAGATGATCGACACATCGGCTTCGTCAGTGATCAGCGCGTCGATCTGAATCCCCCGCCCCTCGCGGTGCAGCAGCGGAATCACCAGCGGCCACTGATCGTCGTTGGTGTAGATGCGTCCGACCAGATAGGCGCCCTTGTTGCGGTACAGCACCGAGGAAAACAGTTCGACGCTCAGCTCCGGATCCTTGCACACCCAGTCCGGCAGGTTCTCGCGCAGTTGCGCTTCCAGACGCTGCAGATCCCGGGGCAGATCGGCGTAATCCTCGCTGAAACGGTAATCGGCAAAGATGCTCGCGAGCATGCCCGACAACTGCCCATGGGGTTTGTAGGTGCGGGTCTGTGCGGCCCGGGCACGGCGCAGGCTCGGCCGGGTGGTATGGATGAACATGCAGCCATCGCTGATCAGGTCGTGGCTGAACAGTCCGCAGAAGATCGAGTTGTACCAGGTCTCGGAGAGCTCATCGTCGAAGCGCAGGTCGATGATGCTGATGTAGGCGCTTTTCACCAGCGGCCAGCAGCTGACATCCATCAGCGTGTCCGCCTCGAAATACTCGCGCAGGCGCGCGACGGTTTCGCCGACCTTGTCTTCGTAGAGGTTGATCCGCGCCGCCGACGCGGTTTGCGTCTCCTGCCAGCGCGCCTGCTCGAAGCGCTCACGGGCGCCATCGGTGATCCGCCGAAAATGCTCGCGGTAATCGTCAAAGCCATCGAGGATCATGCGGGCGATGTCGGTGGCTGGCCATTGCTGCGGCATAGATGAGACCTCTGCGGGAATTGGAGAATCTGTGCTCGAAGGCCTGAGCTTAGCCACGGAACCGGGGACAGGAGAAGCGTAATTTCTGCCAAATCCGCGACCGGGTTGTACAACGACACAGTTTTTATCAAAGTTTTTTTAATCGACCGTTCGGTCAGCAAAGCGGCATCCGCGCTCTTTTCGTGATAACGCGCCAGCCCGCGATTTCACTGGGTTTCGGATCCAATCCAGCAACGACATCTCTAGCCCGCGGCTTTTCCAGACTTGTCCATTCCTTTCCATTGTCTGCGACGTTGGCGGGTGTCTGCCCTTACCAAGATGATGGCACTTTGATATACAGCCCGCCATTACCCCGCCTCACAACAAGATCCTCGGCCCACGAGGACGACCTCTCTCCCCCAAAGCCCAAGGAGCATATTGATGTCTATCCGGAATCTGCGCATCGGTTTGCGCGCCAGTTTGTGTTTTGCCGTTCTGGCCAGTCTGCTGGTGGTGGTTGGCCTGTTCGGTCTGAGCCAGATGAAAGGCCTTCGCGAAAGCGCAGCCGTGATCGAAGAATCATGGATGCCCAGCATCGAAAGCATTCATGACACAGCGGCGAACATCGCCAGCATCCGCCTTGAATCCCTGCGCCTGATCACCAGCACCCAGGCTGCCGTGCGCGAGCGAAGCAAAGGTATTCTCACGGCGCAGCGACAGGAGCTGCTCAAGCGCCTCGACGATCACAAGGCCTTGATTGCCAACGATCAGGAACGGGCAATGCTGGAAGGCCTGGGTGCAGATACGGCCAAGTACCTGGCGATCCTCGACCAGATCCTCAAACAGATCGACGCCGGTCAAAATGACCAGGCCTACATGCGTCTGACCAATGAACTGGCCCCCCAGGGCAGCGTGCTCGACAAGACCCTGGAGCAAATGATCGCTCTCAATCAACAAGGCGCGGATGCCGCGGCCAAATCCGCGGCGGCGATGTACCAGCAGGCGCTATGGATCGTCGCCACGACTATCGTCATCGCTTTGATTGCCACGTTGCTGCTGGCCTGGCGGCTGACCCGCAGCATCACAGCGCCGATCAATCAGGCGCTGAACGTGGCACGACGGATTGCCTCCGGTGATCTCAGCGGCCGCATCGACAGCGAGGGCCGGGATGAAGCGGCGCAACTGCTTACAGCGCTGGCCGAGATGCAGGGCAATCTGCGCTCGACCATTCGCGGCATCAGTGAGTCGGCCCAACAATTGGCCTCCGCCGCCGAAGAAATGAGTTCGGTGATGGAACAGAGCACCCGCGGCCTGCAACAGCAGAACGATCAGATCGAACAGGCCGCCACCGCGGTCACCGAGATGAGCACGGCGGTGGATGAAGTGGCCGCCAATGCGGTATCCAGCGCCGAGGCGTCCCAAGCGTCGAACGAGGACAGCAGGCACGGGCATGTGCAGGTCAGTGAGACCATCAGTTCGATTCAGGAACTGGTCAGTGCCGTGCTCGGTGCCTCCGAACAGGCCGAGGGCCTCGCGACTCAGGCCCAGGACATCAGCAAGGTGCTGGAAGTGATTCGCGGCATCGCCGGGCAGACCAACCTGCTGGCGCTTAACGCCGCCATTGAAGCGGCGCGAGCCGGCGAGGCCGGACGTGGGTTTGCAGTGGTTGCCGACGAGGTCCGCTCGCTGGCCCAGCGCACGCAAAACTCCACCGAAGAAATCGAGCTGATGATCAGCAGCATCCAGCAAGGCACCGGCGCCACTGTCGGCGCGTTGCAAAGCAGCGCCGAGCAAGCCAGCCACACCCTGCGCCGGGCCAACAGCGCTGGCCAGGCTCTGGAGAAAATCACCGCGTCGATCTCGCAGATCAACCAGCGCAATCTGGTGATCGCCAGTGCCGCCGAGCAACAGGCACTGGTGGCCCGGGAAGTCGATGAAAACCTGGTGACCATCCGCGACCTGTCGACGCAGACTGCCGCTGGCGCCACCCAGACGTCTGCCGCCAGTCAGGAACTGTCGCGCCTCGCTGTCGACCTCAACGGGCTGGTGACACGCTTCGTGCTCTGACGGGACAATTAAATGCCCGTTTGGCGGTTGCCATCGTCAGGGCGCTCGGCAACACTCTCGTCCCCATCAAGGAAGGAGTTGCCCGTGAGCCCTGTCGATATTTTCCGCATGTTGTCGCTGGCTGCGATCTGGGGTGCGAGCTTCCTGTTCATGCGCATCATCGCCCCCGCGATCGGCACCGTTCCTACCGGTTTTTTCCGGGTCTCGATCGCGGCCGTCGGTTTGCTGGTGATCCTTGGTCTGATGCGCATCAACTGGGATTTCAAAGGCAAGCTCAAGACCGTGATGATGCTGGGCGTGATCAACTCCGGCGTTCCGGCCACCCTGTACTCCGTCGCAGCCCAGGTACTGCCCGCCGGGTACTCCGCGATCTTCAATGCCACCACGCCACTGATGGGCGTATTGATCGGCGGGCTGTTCTTCAGTGAAAAACTCACGGCGGCCAAGCTGGCCGGAGTTTTCCTTGGTCTGCTCGGCGTGGGTGTGCTGACCCGCGCCGGCCCGGTCGCGTTCGATCTGCCGCTGTTGATGGGCGCTGTCGCCTGCCTGCTCGCAACGACCTGCTACGGCTTCGCCGGCTTCCTCGCCCGGCGCTGGCTGGATCAGGCCGGCGGGCTCGACAGCCGTCTGTCGGCGTTGGGCAGCATGCTCGGTGCGACGCTGTTCCTGCTGCCGCTGTTCGGCTACAGCGTCATCACCCAGCCACCCGTGAGCTGGGGTGGCTGGAATGTCTGGCTGTCGCTGCTGGGCCTGGGTCTGGGCTGCACTGCGTTTGCCTACATCATTTATTTCCGCCTGCTGAGCTCCATCGGGCCGGTGAAATCGATGACTGTGACCTTCATGATCCCGCCATTCGGCGTGTTGTGGGGGGCGCTGTTTCTGGATGAACCGCTGTCGATGGCCCACGTGTACGGCGGGGTGTTGATCGCGATTGCACTGTGGCTGGTGTTGAAACCAGCGGTGGTGAAGGTGCCCGAACGGGTAGAGCAATAACCGATAGCCAGGCGCATCGACACACAATGCGCCGCCAACGCTTGCGTGCACCTCACCTCAAGGTGAAGTCAGCGTAATCAGGTAAGCACCTGAGTTCACCGGTTTGCCAGCCGCGTCGACCAAGGCGTATTGCTGATCGTAGTAACGGCCATCTTTGCTTCCGTCCGCGACCAGCTTCACACCCACCCGGGAATGATCGAGCGCACTGACCGAGCGAACCGGCTCGACGCTGCGCACACTGACCAAGTTGCCACGCACCCTGGTCGGGCAACCGTTGAACTCAAACGTCGAACTCGCCCCCACGCGGGAGCTACAACCTGACTCGACAATACTGCCGTGAAACTGGATGACACCCTGAGCCACCGGGGTGGCCGCCAGGCACGCACCGCTCAGCGCGAAGAACAGGCTGATACCGACCGACAAACGCTTACCGTTCATGTTGATGCTCCTTAGGGTTGTAAGGGCTGCACCGACAAGTTTGGCTGGGATCTTGAAGTTTTTAAGGAATATCTGATGTTTATTTCTTGAAGCTGCCAACGGCGTCTTGAGGCGCATCGATTGCCAATGGACCCGGCACTGACCAGCGCATCCGCCAGCACGTGGTAGCTGGGAAACTAAGAAATGTCTGATGTTCGTCGTCTTCAACGATAGTTAGAGTCTTGATTTCTCAGATAACTCTAATCGGTATCAACATGACGCTTTCGAAAGTTTTGCTTACCGCCGCTGCTACTGCGGTGCTGGCCTACTCAGCTGGTGCAGCAGCTGGTACTTGCAACATAATCAACGGTAGTAAAGAGTCAACCATTAACTTCGGGAAGAATCTAACGCCTAGTTTTACGATCCCCCAAGATGCGCCCAATGGCACGATTATTTACGAGGAAACTTCCAGAGTAGTGCCGCATTTCGACTTGGTATGTACTAATCCAATGATTGGTTTTTACGTTAACCCGGCTTTGGGCAGCGTGACCAGTGGAAAGGTCTTTCCATTAGGAGTGCCGGGGCTTTCGTTCCGACTATTTGACGCTTCTTATTTATCTGCTCCGCGTCTTTACTCCGGTAATGTGACCATGGTACGCGACGCTACGAGCTACCGCCTCGAAATTATCAAGTCTGGAGATCTTTTGTCGCAAAGTCCGATCCCTGCAGTTTCACTAGGCCAGCTTATAGGCGGCGGTTCGGTAATAGCCAACTTTAACCTGATCAATCCAATTACTGTGAATGCGGCGTCCTGCCAAACACCCTCAGTAACTGTGGCTATGGGCGACGACTATCAGCTGTACGAGTTCAACAAAAGCGGCGACACTCCTCGGGTTGTCAAATTCAACATCGCCTTGAACCAGTGCCAGCGCGGCATTCAGAAAGTCACCTATCAGCTCAAAGCCAATACTCCCATCATCGACTCGCAAAAGGGCGTCGTTGCACTGAACGCCGGATCAACAGCCAAAGGCATCGGCTTACAGTTGAAGAACGAGGCTGGGCAACCTATCGCTCTGGACACCCCTTACCCGTTCAGCGGTTTCAACTCCACGGGCACAGATTTCAATATCCCATTATCTGCCGCTTACATCCACCTGGTCGATAGCAGGCTTGAAGCCGGCACCGCCAATAGCGAAGTCTCCTTCATTGTAAGCTACCTGTGATGAACTAAGAATCGTCTGATTTTCTCCACTTTCCGCCTCCATATTGGTCCCACACTCAGGGCGGCTACATGAGCAGTGCGATTGCCGAACCCCGTACCTGTTGCACTACCCGTGAAGCGCCGCTTGAAAGCCTCAGCTTGTCAGCCATGCGCTACGATGGGCAGGCAGCCGGGGGACTTCCCCCGAGACCATGCTGAATAAACTCGAAGCCCTTAAATAAGACAACGCTCCACTCCTAAGATTTTTAGTGTCCAGTTTCCCGAATGCATTGTTTGACCGGCGTGGAATAACCGTTTTTCAGCTTGGATGATCATCAATATGATGACTTTCGAAAAATCTTCCTATTCCGGGTTTCGTCTTTATGTTGGCGTTTTTACACACATCAACAACGGCGGCCTCCTACTGCGTTGCCCGCGAAAACAGCGTAGCCGCGACGGTGATTTTTGGGAGTGATCCCCGTCGGCAATTTAGGTGCCTTCTTTGCCAGTGGCCTCACGCTCGGCACATTTAATTTAAACAGTTCCATTGTCATGAGTCCGCCGTCCTGCCAGACCTCGTCAGTCTGGGCAAGAATGGGTGATGACTATCAATTGGGGAATTTCAGCAACCTGCCTTCCCTCAAACGATCAAGTTCAGCATTGCGCTGAACCAATGCTAGGCCGGCATTCAGAACGTCACCTATCAGCTCAAAGCCAATACTCCGGTCATCGACTCGCAAAAGGGAGTCGTTGCACTGAACGCCGAATCAACAGCCAAAGGTATCGGCTTACAGTTGAAGAACGAGGCTGGGGAACCCATCGCCCTGAACACCCCTTACCCGTTCAGCGGTTTCAACTCCACAGGTACAGACTTCAAAATCCCTTTATCCGCCGCTTACATCCGCCTGGCCGACAGCAGACTTGAAGCCGGCACCGCCAATACCGAAGTCACGTTCATCATGACCTATCTGTAACAAACTAAGGATCGTCTGATTTTTCATGCCGTCTGCCCCACCTAAAGTGGCGGTATGAAATTGAAAACGTATCTCCACCAGTTCAATCCGATCCTTTCCACGCCAAACGCGGCGCGGCGCTTGCTGCGTATTTTTGCCTTGGTGCTGCTGGTCGGTATCCTCGGCGGCGTTTATAACTTTCTGCTGTTCACCTTCAACAATGAAATCTCCCAGCGGCGCGGCTACATGAGCAGTGCGATTGCCGAAGCTCATACCTTTTTCACTACCCGTGAAGCGCTGCTCGAAAGCCTCAGCTTGTCAGCCACGCGCTACGACTGGCAGGCCGAACCGGCAGCGTCCGACGAAGAAATTCATCTGCTGCTGGGCGACGCTCCCGGCAAGCAGTGGAGCATCTGGCTGACCCAGCGCATGCGCGATTATTTGAAAGCGCAACAGGTCAACCTGATCTATGTCAGTAGCGATGTCGAGACCACGGTGGCGCGCCTGTATAACGCCACACCAGCACCTGGGGAATTCTCCGAAACCATGCTGAATGAACTCCAGGCCCTTAAACATGACAACGTCCCTGCCCTGCAAGAGTTGTGGCTAACCCATAAGTCAGCGGGGCATTCGCAGCTGTACATATTCATTCGCCTGGACGAGCGCGACGTGAACTCCGGCTGGCTGGGCCTGGAAATGGACGATCGGGAAGTCTCCAGTGCCTTGAGCGACCACAGCGCAGGCGAGTTCACCATGTTCAACGCCCAAGGCATGCCGCTTTTCAGCAACAGCCGCAATCCGCACTCAAGCCAGAATCTGCCGGACCTTCAACAGCAAGACTTCTTTGGCTTTGTCGGCGACGGCTGGCTGCCCGACCACATCGTGTTGCGCAAGCAGTTGAAGTCTTCCGACTGGCAACTCTCGTACTCCATCGACTTACGCGCCGTGCTGTCGGCTCTTTGGCCGCAATTGAGCGCCACTCTGTTGTTTTGCTTGTTCAGCAGCAGTCTGGTGTGGCTGCTGACCCATCGTATGGAACGCCGATTCATTAACCCTGCGATCATGCGGATTCAGGCCCTGATCGAAAGCGAGCGGTTCAGCCGCGACGTCATCCAGACCGCCCCTGTGGCCCTGTGCGTATTGCGGCGCACCGACGGTCAGGTGGTGCTGGAAAACACCTTGTCTCAGCAATGGCTGGGACAGGGAGGCGAGCGCGAACACCTGTGCCACGGCTGGATTTTCCAGGCCTTCGATTCGCTCGACCCCGCCCTGAGCGACTACTTCGAGACCATCGATGGCAGGCACCTTTATCTGAGCTGCGCACCCACCCGGTACAAAGGCGAAGACGTCTTGCTCTGTGCATTCAGCGACATCAGCGCGCGCACTGAAATCGAAGTCGCACTGGATGAAGCACGGCAGTTGGCCGATGCTGCCAACGAAGCCAAGACCTTGTTCCTGGCAACCATGAGCCATGAAATTCGCACACCCTTATATGGCGTGCTGGGCACCCTTGAATTGCTGGCGCGCACCGATCTGGATGCCCAGCAAAAAAATTATCTTCGGGCCATCGAGGGCTCCTCGGCGACTTTGCTGCAATTGATCTGCGATGTGCTGGACGTGTCGAAAATCGAGGCCGGGCAACTGGCTATGGAGTTGAGCGAGTTTTCGGCGCTGGAACTGGTACGGGACGTGATTCAGGGATATGCGGCGGCAGCCCAGAGCAAGGGCCTGCAGCTGTACAGCTGTCTGGACTCGCAGTTGCCGGATCGGGTTATCGGTGATGTCAGCCGTATCCGTCAAATCCTCAACAACCTGTTGAGCAACGCCGTCAAATTCACCGACTCCGGGCGGGTGGTGTTGCGGGTCAAGTTGCTCAGCCGCGATGGCGAGCGCGCCAGTCTGCAATGGCAGGTCTCGGACACCGGCAAAGGCATTGCCCATGACGATCAGCCATTCATTTTCGAGCCGTTCTACCAGACCGAAGGCAACACCAATGTAGTCGCCGGCACAGGCCTTGGTCTGCCCATCTGTCTGCGCCTGACGAACCTAATGAACGGCAATATCCGCATGGTCAGCGAGCTGGGCCTGGGCAGCAGTTTTTCCCTGACCTTGCCGCTGGAGGAGCCAACGATCGGTTCACTGTCGACAACAACCATGACAGGCCTGTTGCCCGAAGTGGTCTACGTGGTGTCGCCGATCCGTGAAGTGGCCGACGCCATCAGCGGCTGGTTGCGGCGCTGGGGCGCCCGCCCGCAAATCGGTCGTCCGTCGCACCAGGAGGTTGGTCCTGAGTGCGTGTTGATCGAACTGCACCCTGGCATTTTCGAACAGCGCCTGGCGCGCGAATGGGGCGGCCCGTTGGTGCTGGCCACCAGCGATGGTTCCAACGAGCCGCAGGCCGTTTGTGGTGGCTGGAAGGTCAACCTCAATGACCTGCACGCGATTTATCAGGCAGTGAGCCGGGCCCAGGGTTTACGAATGGCCAAGCCTGAGCCGCTAATTGAGCAGCGCGACCTGCGCAAACTTAACCTGCACATCCTGGTAGCCGAAGACAACGTGATCAATCAGTTGATCCTGTGCGACCAACTGGAGGAACTCGGCTGCACCGTGAGACTGGCGTCCAACGGCGAAGAAGCGCTGACGATCTGGCGCAGCGAACAGTTCGACATCGTCTTGAGCGACGTGAACATGCCCAGACTCAATGGCTACGAACTGGCCCGCGAACTGCGTCGCCAGGGCTGTACTACGCCGATCATCGGCGCGACGGCCAACGCCATGCGTGGAGAGGACGCGTTGTGTCTGGCGGCAGGCATGAATCACTGCCTGGTTAAACCTTTTACGTTGCGAGCCTTGTTTAATTACCTGGCTCCTTATGAACGAGCAGCCCATGAAGCCGTGTAGCATTTTGATAGTCGAAGACCATCCCTTCCAGCAGTTGTACTTGCAGCATTTGTTCGGCGAGCTGGGGGATTTTTATCTGGAGTCTGCGTGCGACGGCGAAGCAGCGCTGGACTGCTTGAAGCGGCGTGATTTCGATCTCGTCCTCACCGACCTGCTGATGCCCGGCATGGATGGCGTGCAATTCATTCAGGGGCTGGCGGCCTTACGCTCGCGGCCAGTGCTGGCGATCATGAGTGCTGCCTCGCGCCGAATGCTGATGGGGGCGAGCCTGGTGGCCAGCAACCTGCAAGTGAAGGTCATAGGGCTGATCTCCAAACCGGTGAATATTGCTGCCCTGCGCTGCCTGATCGATCAATTGCAGGGGCTGCGCCAGGTCGCTCAGCCCTCGCCCCTACCCGGCATTGATCGCCAGGCAATCCTTGATGCGTTGGATAACGGCGAACTGCAGGCCTGGTTTCAACCCAAGAAAGCCTTGGTCAATGCACGCATCGTCGCCGCTGAAGCGCTGATTCGCTGGATTCACCCCGAGCACGGCATGCTCCTGCCAGGGATCTTTCTGCCCGCACTTATCACGCTCGGCCTGGAGGAACGCCTGTTATGGCGGGTTATGGAACAGACCATAGTGGCCCAGGCCCAATGGCGTGAGCAGGGTTATGACATTCCTGTGTCGATCAACCTGCCCACACACCTGCTCAACAGCCATGACCTGCCTGACCGTATGCTCGCGTTCGTCCTCAAGCATGCAGGTATTCCAGGGAGGATTTGCTTCGAACTGATGGAGTGTTCGGTGCCCGACGATATCAGCAACTTCTACGCCGGAGCCTGCCGTTTACGGATCAAGGGTTTTGGTCTGTCGCAGGATGATTTTGGCAAGGGCTACAGCTCTTACATGAATCTGGTGTCGGCACCGTTTACCGAATTGAAGATTGATCGGGCACTGGTACATGGCTGCAATGACAACGAAGAACTGGCGCAAGCGTTGGCCAGTATTGTTGGCTTGGGGCGGCAGCTAGGTTTGACCGTAGTGGCTGAAGGTGTCGAAACCGCGCAAGAACTTGCTCTGTTGCGTAAGATCGACTGCACTCAGGTCCAGGGTTTCCTGATTTCCCATGCTGTCTCCTCGGATCAGTTCCAACAGTTGTTAAGCCATGACGGTCCGGCAAACATGGGCTGATCTGCCCGAACGTCTCTTTCTTTTGAGGTCATTGTGTCCAACGGCTATCGGCTCGCCGCCTGCGGGGCTATACGATGAATCATCCCAACGCCTTACTGGAGAAGCTGGCCAGTAGCTCCCTTCGCCTGAACAAAGGCTTGATGGTGCTCAGCGCGCTGGTATTGCTGTTAATCGGCATCAGCTACCTGGGCGTGCAGCGCACGTTGGAAGAGCAGCGCGATACCATGGGCTTTCATTTTGCCCGGCTGATGGAAAACATCCGCGAACAGGAAACTTTCCTCAATGCCGCCCAGCGGCAAGGTGCCAAAGGCTCCGTCCTGGACGCCCGGATTTCGCCGCTGTTTCAGCAAAAAAAACTGCCAGACCAAGGAACGGATGTTTATGAAGGGCAGCAGTTTGCGTTTTCGCTGCCCTTCAGCGTGAAAATCGCCACCGATAAAATCGCTGCCAGCGAACAACCTAAAGTCTTTGCCCTGGCCGCGCACCTGAGCGATTACTACAGCGCTTTCTGGTCCGCGTCGCACTATCAGTCACCGCAGGTTTTTCTGTTCAACGTCCCGGACAACTTCGATATCACGGTACCGGCCACCGGGTACCTGCGCCGTGAGGGACAGATTCAGGGCGGCGTATTTGGCGATGTCGTGAACCAGGTCAAGAAGCAACTGCATGACCAGACGCTGGACAATCAGGTTCATTGGGATCTATACAACGTAGCGTCCGATGATGTGATGGCTCCAACCCTCCTCGCCTACGTCAATATTGATCTCGCTTCGACTACGTTGAATATTCAAGGCGCCAGCCCTCGAGTAGCGCTCGCATCCTTGCTGAACCTGTCTCAGGTCAACAACATTGAGCGAATCATGCAGTGGTCGATCTACGACCAATTCACCCTGATTTCACCGTCCGGCAGGGTGCTGGCTGGCGCACTCGAACCGGAGCGCATGTTGCGCGAAGGGATGAATTTCAACCGTGACGGCCTGGTCTTCAAACTGACCAGCCATGATGAATACCCCTGGACGGCGATCTACACCATCAGCTTCAAGAGTTTTGTGGATTACGCCTTGTGGCCGCTGCTCTGTTTGGCTGCGCTGATGCTGACGGGACTGGGTTGCGGCTGGGCGTTCAATCGCTGGTATAAAAGCCACGTCGTACTCCCTGCACATCAGGCTCACCAACGCATCGCCGAGAGCGAAGCGTTCAGCCGCGCCGTGATCGACAGCGCGCCAACTGGCCTGTACGTGGTGCGCTGCAGCGACCATAAAGTGTTGCTGGAAAACCAGCGCGCCCAGCAATGGCCAGACACCACCCAACTGATCAGCGTCCTCAGCCGGCAGCACGGCCTTACCGAGCCAGGGCAGGCCGATCTGAAAATCGATGGCCGCCATTTGCAGGTCGCGTTCATTTCCACTCGTTATCAAGGCCAGGACGCCTGGCTCTGTGCCTTTCACGATGTGACCCGGCATATCGAAGACGCTGCCGCACTGGAAGAAGCCCGTCGGGCGGCCGACTCGGCCAATGAGGCCAAGACCCGCTTTTTGGCCACCATGAGCCATGAAATTCGCACACCGCTGTACGGCGTACTCGGCACCTTGGAGCTGCTGGAACTGACCGAGCTTGGGCCGCACCAGCAGGCCTACCTGCACACCATCCAACGCTCTTCCGCGACCTTGTTTCAGTTGATCAGCGATGTGCTGGATGTGTCGAAGATCGAGTCCGGGCAGATGACCATCGAGTCTCACGAGTTCTGCCCCCTGGAACTGACGGAAGATACCTTGCGTACTTACAGCGCGATCGCCCAGGCGAAGGGCTTGCAACTCTATGCCTGTATCGACGCAACGCTGCCGAACCGGGTGCGCGGTGATCCGCTGCGCATCCGGCAGATTCTCAATAATCTGCTGAGCAACGCTATCAAGTTCACCGACTACGGTCGGATAGTGTTGCGGGTTCGGGTACTGCAAACCGATGGCTCAAACGTCAGCCTGCAATGGCAAGTCAGCGACACGGGGTCCGGGATCTCCCAGGCCCAGCAAGTGCAATTATTCGATCCTTTCTATCAGGTCCGCGATGGCGTTAACGATTCGGGTGCGGGGTTGGGTCTGGCGATTTGTCGGTGGCTGTGTGAACTGATGGCTGGCCAGTTGAAAGTGGTCAGCGAACCGGGCCTGGGCAGCAGTTTTTCTCTGCAATTGGCGCTTGAGCACGTGGCGGGGGAACTGGCCGATTGCCCTGACTTCGAGCCAGGAGCGTCAGCCGTTTATGTTCGGGCGCCAGTACAGGAGTTGATGCAACATCTCTGCGCCTGGCTCAACCGTCTGGGCATTGAGAGCCGCTCGGTGAGCACCGACCCACTGCAAGCAGAGCCGTCATCATTGCTGGTGGACATGCTGCCAACCGGCAACGAAATACCCTGGCCGGGACCACGGATCCTCGCCACGGCTGACGGACGTAATCCGCCTGAGTACTCGAGCAGTGGCTGGAACGTCGATGCCTATGATGTTCGTGCCATTGCCTGGAGCATCTACCTCGCCCAACAAGGTGTCGACGGGGCTGACCGACGGGCGCTACCGGAAAAAAGCCGAAGCCTGAACTTGCATATCCTGGTGGCCGAAGACAACCCGATCAATTCGCAGATCATCAAGGAACAACTGGAAGCCCTGGGTTGTTCAGTAGTGCTAGCGGCTAATGGCGAACAGGCCCTTGCACAGTGGCTTCCCGGTCTGTTCGACTTGGTGCTGACAGACATCAACATGCCCATCATGAATGGCTATGAATTTGCCGCGACCCTGCGCCGACATGATGTGGATCTGCCCATTATCGGCGTGACCGCCAACGCTCTGCGCGAGGAAGGTGAACGCTGTGCCGCCGTGGGCATGAACGCCTGGATGGTCAAACCGCTGAACCTGAAAACCTTGCGCGCACAATTATTGGAACACTGCCATACACCCGTGTCCGCGCACGCCACGTTCGCCGCTGACAACCTTGTGCCTGAAGTCGCCGTTGACTCGGTGCAGCTTTCACCGAAAATGCGCGAGCTGTTCATCAGCACCATGAAGCAGGACAGGCAGACTACGCTTGCAGCGCTGGACAGCGGTGATAGCAACGCCGTTGCACGACAACTGCACAGCATGGCCGGAGCATTGGGCGCCGTGCAGGCCGGCGCCATGGCCATTGCCTTTGCCGAACTGGAGTCTCGGTTGATGGGGCTTTCCATCACCCCGGCCTTGGCTTTGGAGGTCAACACGCAACTTGAGCGGCTAAACGCTTTACTGAATAGCTTTGAATAACCTCGATTTCACTGTGGGTAACCGATCATGAAAAAACTAAATGTTGTCATCGCTGATGATCACCCCATTGTGCTACTCGGGGTTCGTGAGCTGATAGAACGTGATGAGCGCTTTTGTGTGGTGGGTGAAGCAGTCTGTTCCAACGAGCTGATCAACCTGCTTGAGCGCCAGCCTGTCGATCTGGTCATCACCGATTTCAACATGCCCGCGGACTCACCCTACGGCGATGGCCTCAAACTGGTGGAATATCTGAAACGGCATTTCCCGACAGTGCAAATCCTGGTGCTGACCATGATCTCCAGCCCCTTGATCCTGACACGGCTGCATGAACTGGGCGTGGTTGGGGTCATCCAGAAAAGCCAACTGCACAACGAAATTCAAGTTGCGCTCAAGGCTGTCGCCGGGGGCAACCCGTTCCAAAGTGCCCGGCCGGCCCCCAGCTCGGTGATGGAGTCCACCGCTGCCCTGGACGAACGATTCGCCAGGCTGTCGCCCAAAGAGCACGAAATATTGCGCCTGTTCGTGTCCGGACAAAGTGTCACCGACATTGCCCGAGGCCAGAATAGAAGTGCCAAGACCGTCAGTACGCAAAAAAAATCTGCGATGCGTAAACTGGAGGTTAACAGTGACCAGGACTTGTTGGCTTACTGCTTTGAATGCAAATTTTTCAACTAGTGCTTATCTGCACTCCACAGTCTCTCCTGCTTTAAGAATCGTCTGATGTTCCCGTATGGGTCGGTTCTATATCGTGCTCCTGCACCGCATAGAACCTTCAATCCACACAATGGTAATCAGAATGAACAAGCTGTCCCTGGCACTTTTAACCCTGGCAATGTCTGTATCCGCTAACACCGTTTTTGCAGCAGACCCGCCGGTGGGTCCAACTAAAGCCGGCACCGGCACCATCAACTTCAGCGGCATCATTAACAATGATGCATGCTCCGTTGACGGCGCAGACCTGAACAAGACTATTTCAGTAGCGATGGGTGATGTCTCGATCAAGGATATGGGTACTGCCGCAGCGCCAATTGGCAGTGGCAAATTGAGCGCCGAAAACTTTGACATGAAGATCAGCTGCAACGCTGGCACTAAAGTGTCAATGATCCTTGAACCCAACAAAGGTACCGGTTCGGGCGTCGATAGCAATGGGGTACTGAACCTGATCGGCGGCCTGGGTGCTGCAAAAAACATCGGTATTGCCCTGCTCGATGCTAATGGCGCACTGATCAACCTGAGCTCGCCTACCACGGCCAAAATCGAGAACACCCTGCAAGATGGCAGCACCTCGCTGAAGTTCTCCGCCGCTTACGTCACCACTGGCGCAGCGGGCACCGCCGTCGCCGGTCGCGGTGACGCCACCCTGCCGTTCACCCTGCAATACGAATAATCGCCGGGAATTAACGGACCTAGTGCGGGGCCTATCGGCCCCGCGCGCCCTTTGAATCAAACGGTACTTATTATGTTTCGTCGTCCCTCCCTATCTTTCTGCCTGGGCCTCCTCGGTCTGCTCGTAGTTTCCCAGGCCAATGCCGGTATCTCATTGAGCGCTACTCGTCTTGTCTTTGACGGCAAGCACAAGGAAGCCGGCATCACCGTGCGCAATAGCGGTGAAGACGTGTTGATCCAATCTTGGGTCGATACGGACACCCCTGGCGTTACGTCGGTGCCCTTCGCCGTGACTCCGCCGCTGGCGCGGGTGGTGGGCAAGGAGCAGCAGTTGTTGCGGGTGATCTATGAAGGCACGGGCATGCCATCCGACAAAGAGTCGGTGGTCTGGCTCAATGTCCAGGAAATCCCTCAGGCTTCGAAAGAGAAAAACACATTGCAGCTCGCAGTGCGCCAACGCATCAAGGTGTTTTTCCGTCCGGCCGGGCTGAGCGCGGACGCCCATCTGGCACCGACCCAACTGTTATGGCGCCTGGAGAATCGGGTGGGCAAAACAGTCTTGGCGGTGAGTAACCCTGGACTCTTTCACGTGTCCATGGCGGACATCAAACTTCAATCCGGAACATTGACCGAACAACTTGCTGACTCAACGATGATTGCTCCGGGCGAAAATAAAGAGTTCACCATTAATCAATTCAACACTACAACTACGCCCAACGTACTATTTATCAGCATTAACGACTACGGCGCTCAAGATCGCTACATCGTAAAACTTTCCAATGGCGCCTCAGGCCAGGCCAGCTTGAACAAAGAATCGCCTTAACGCGCTTGCCTGAAGGGCAACCGTATTCTTTACCGTATTTCTCTTCGCTCCGTTTAGCAGTTCGTATCGGAGGTAATATAGGTACTTTACATGCTTTTATTTCCAAGCAACCTATCCGGCCCTGGCGTGAAAGACCGATCGTGGCACTCAGATACCAGCACTCTTTTAAGTCCGCTATTTATCGCTGTTGCCAGCACCCTCCCCATGTTTGTCGGGGCGGCAGAATTAAAACCGGAACAACTCGAACAGTTCAACACCACGTTTCTGCAAGGTGCCCAATCGTCGGTGGACCTGCAATTGCTGTTGTCCGCCAACAGCGTGCTGCCGGGTAACTACCGGGTCGACCTCTACAGCAACGAAGTGCTGGTGGGCCGCCGTGATATCGACTTCCAACGCAACCCGAAAAACGGCAAGGTCGAAGCCTGCCTCACCCTGGACATGTTGCAGCAACTGGGCATCGACATGAGCAAGCTGGAAGCGGCCGACACACGCAACCCAAATGAGCCGCAAGCCTGCTATGACTTGCCGTCCCTGATCGACAAAGCCACCGTACATTACGACGTCAGTCGCCTGCGACTGATGGTCAGCGTGCCGCAAATCGCCATGCAGCGCGGCATGCGTGGTTATGTCGACCCTGCCTTATGGGATAGCGGCGTCTCGGCGGCCTTTATCAACTACCAGTTGAGCAGCAACCGTAACAGCACAGACGACAACACCACGTTCTCCAACAACCTGGGGCTGCGTAACGGCCTCAACCTGGGCGCCTGGCGCCTGCGTAATGAGTCGAACTTCAGTAGCAGCACTGGCCAGCCCAACACGTTCAAGAGCAACCGCAGCTACTTGCAGCATGACGTCACCGCGTTGAAAGGCCAGTTCAGTGCCGGTGATATCTTCTCCGACAGCGACCTGTTCGACAGTGTGCGTTATCGCGGCCTGAAACTGGCCTCCGACGAAGGCATGCGCGCCGACAGCGAGCGCGGCTATGCGCCGATCATTCGCGGCGTTGCGGAAACCAGCGCCACGGTGGAGATCCGTCAGAACAATTACATCCTCTACACCGCCAACGTGCCACCGGGCCCGTTTGAAATCAGCGATATCTATCCCAGCGGCTCGAACGGCGACCTGCAAGTGACCATCATCGAAGCCGATGGCCGTCGACGGGTAACGGTGCAGGCGTTTTCCAGCTTGCCGATCATGGTCCGCGAAGGTCAGGTGAAGTACAGCGTCTCGGCGGGCAAGTACAACAGCAACAGCGATGGCCTGGCGTCACCGCAGTTTGTCAGCAGCACCCTGGCCTACGGCATCAACAGCAACCTCACCGGGATCGTCGGTGTCCAGGCCTCGGAGAACTTCAAGGCGCTGTCAGTCGGTGCGGGTCGCAACACCTCGGTCGGCGCCGTCTCTGTCGACCTGACTCACTCCTCCAGCGCCACCTCGGGCCAGACCGTCCAGGGTAATAGTCTGCGGGCGTTGTATGCCAAGACGTTCACCGGCACCGACACCAACTTCACCCTGGCGGCCTATCGCTATTCGACCGAGGGCTACCGGACCCTGACCAACCACGTCGAGGAGCTCAACGCCGATGGCCGGAAACCCACCGGTAACTCGAAGACCCGTACCGACCTGACCATCAACCAGAGCCTGGGCCGTAACCAGCAATACGGCAGCGTTTACCTGAACGCCAGCGACCAGCGCTATTGGGGGCGTGGCGGTTCCCAGAGCCTGTCCACCGGCTACAGCAACTACTGGGGTGAGGTCAGCTACAACGTTGGCGCAACCTATACCAAGGATGTCGGAGATTTCGGACCGTCCAACAATGACACGTTGATCAACCTGTCCCTGTCGTTCCCCTTGGGCTCCAAACCCCGAGCGCCACGGGCCTTTGTTTCGGCCAACACGCAGAAGAACAGCGACAGCACTCAAGTCGGTATCAACGGTTATCTGTCGGAAACCAGCGACACCTATTACTCACTGCAAGGCGGTAACAGCAGCACCGGTGGCAGCTCGGCCTCGGCCAACATCAGCACCCGCACCTCGGTGGCGGATGTCAGCGCGGGTTACAGCCAGGGGCGCGGCTACGCCTCGCAAAACCTTAACCTGGCCGGTTCCGTGGTCGCCCATGCGGGAGGAATCAATCTGGGACAGACCGTGGGCGAAACCTTTGCCCTGGCCGAAGTGCCGGGTGTCTCCGGGGCCAAAATCGGCAGCTACAGCGGCGCTGAAACCGGCGCCAACGGCTTTGCCGTGGTCCCCAACACTCAGCCTTATCGGGTGAACTGGATCAGCTTGGATACCCGGGACCTGGGTGCGGACATCGAGATCGATAATGCCACCCAGCAAGTCGTACCAAGGCGCGGCGCCGTCGTGTTGGCTCGATATATCGGCAAGACCGGCCGGCGGGTGCAGTTCGAGCTGTTTGATGCGCTGAACATGGCCATTCCATTTGGCGCCGCGCTGGAAGATGCCGCCGGTAAACAACTGGCCATTTCCGACCCGAGCGGTAAAGCCCTGGCGCTGGTGGAAGAAGATTCAGCCACCCTCACCATCAAATGGGATGGCAAACACTGCCAAGCGCCCTACGCATTGCCCGAGCGCAACAAAGCCCTGAACTACGAGCGCGTGCGCTTGCAATGCCAGCCATAAAAAACGCGGCCTTCGTCAATCACGAAGGCCGCGTCAGGGTCAGCGGCTTTTACGGAACACAAACACCAGGCCGACAATGATCAACAGCATCCCCAGCACGCTCAACGCCGCCAGGCGATTGCCGAAGATCAGGTAGTCCATCACCGCCGTCACGGCAGGCACCAGATAGAACAGACTGGTGACATTCACCAGATTGCCCCGGGCGATCAGTCGATACAGCAGCAACGTCGCCAGCACGGAAACCACCAGTCCCATCCACAACACCGGCACGATGAAACCGGCGCTGTGCTCGAAGTGGAACGGCTGGAACGGCACGAAAATCCCGCACAGCAACAGACCGGCCAGGTACTGCACCGGCAGCGTGCCGAGGGGATTGTCGGTGATGCGCTTCTGCATGATCGAGCCGAAGGTCATGCTCGCCAGCGCCAGCAGCCCGAACAGCATCCCCGCCAGCGACATCCCGGCCAGACCGATGCCCTGATAAACCACCATGATCAGACCCGCCAGCCCCAGCGCCAGACCAAACATCCGGCTCGCCGAGCGCTGCCGCTCCATGATCACCACCGTGAGGATCGGCTGCACGCCCATGATGGTCGCCATCACCCCGGGCGTGACTTTCAGGTCCAGCGCCAGCAGATAGAAGATCTGATAAGCCCCCAACAGCACCACGCCGGTGGCCATCGCGTACAGCATCGGCTTGCCGCCCTCGGGCAATTTCAGCTTGAGCAACGGCGCCAGCAGCACCAGCCCGCACAGGGCGATCACAAAACGGATCAGCAGAAAGGCAAAGGGCGAGGCGTGGGCCAGCCCCCACTTGGAGAAGATCGCCCCGCTGCTCCACAGCAGAACGAACAGGCTCGTGGACGCCGCCGCGAGCGCGGACTTTTTCGAAAGGACAAACATGAATACCACCTGTAGTCAGGCCGATAGCCAACTCAGCCGAAGCTGAAATTCAGTAGTTTTTTTCAGGCGGGCACAGGGGTCAGCAGAAAACGCTGATCAGCCCGAAACACCAACGCCCGGCGGTGATACGACTGCGCACACCGGCGTGCTACTGACAGGTGGAGGGAAATGACTGATCTGCACAGGCTGCTGATTCCCGCACGGCACGACGCCAGCGTTGACCGCTGAATCGACTACCGCGTTGATGAGGGATGCAGGCATCTGGGCTGATCTTTTTTGAAGGGATGGAAGGTGAGTAGTGGGACTCACGAGCGCCGACTATAACCAGCCTGCGACATGGATTGCAATGACTTGGAGAGGCAGGCGCATAGGCTCGTTTGCAATTGCAACGATCATAGTGGAGACGCCATGAAAGCTGTCGCTGAGAACAAAGCGCCAGGCGCCAAATCGATCAGGGCCAAAGGAAAGCTCTCTGCTGGAGAATTATCTGAAAGGGAGTTACTCCGAATCAGAGAGGCATTTGCTAATCCAGCAGCGGAAGAGCCGGGAAGTGTCCTCGCCGGCGCATCCTTTATCTTCCCCGCATAAAAAACCGCTCACAAGGAGCGGTTTTTTTACACGTCTGCATCAAGCCTCAACCAAACAGCCAATACCCCAGCAACGTCAACACCACCACCGCCAGCACCGGCCGCATTACGCGGTAGGCCTTTGGATTGCGGCGTTTCCACTGTTTGACCACACCGCTGAACCGGTCGCTGAAGTTCTTGGTCCAGGCATAGGCCCGGTTGATCCCGCCGACGCGCTCGTCGTCGAGGTTCTGCGGGGCGGTGGCACGGCCCAGCCAGGCGCTGATGGCGCGGTTGATGCGGGTCATGAGGCGGTTGCTCAGCGGACGCTCGACGTCGCAGAACAGGATGACGCGGGTCTGTTCGGTTTCGTTCTTGACCCAGTGCACGTAAGTCTCGTCGAACATCACGTCTTCACCGTCACGCCAGGCGTAAACCTGACCGTCAACGAAGATCCGGCAATCGTCGGAGTTGGGCGTCGACAGCCCCAGGTGATAACGCAGGGAACCGGCGAACGGATCACGGTGCGGGTTCAAGTGGCTGCCGCCCGGCAACAACGCGAACATCGCACCCTTGACGTTGGGAATGGCGCTCACCAGTGCCACGGTTTTCGGGCACAGGGTCTCGGCCGAGGGCAGCGGTTTGTCGTACCACTTGAGGTAGAAACGCTTCCAGCCCTTCTTGAAGAACGAGCCGAAACCGGCGTCGTTGTTCTTCTCGGCGGCGCGAATGTAGCCCTCGTCGAACAGATGCATCGCTTCGTCGCGGATGGTTTCCCAATTGTCGCGCAGCACGTCCAGTTCCGGGAACTTGCTGCGGTCCAGGTACGGTTTGGACGGCACACCGGAAAACAGGTACATCAAGGCGTTGTACGGAGCGAACAGCGCCGAATGGTTGACGAACTGGCGCAGCACCGGCAAACGCGCCTTGCCGCGCAAATGCACGTAGAGGATGCTGCTCACGAAAAGCAGCAACACCGATACCTTGGCGGCCAACGAAAAGGTCATCAACGACTCCTTGAAAAAAAACAACGCCACGCCCTG
>Ga0105246_10000285_pt1 | contig 26523 bp, 25 predicted proteins | sample KBSM64metaG_FD_99694 | JGI IMG/M metagenome (GOLD analysis project Ga0105246, IMG submission 99694) | Miscanthus rhizosphere microbial communities from Kellogg Biological Station, Michigan, USA - KBS M6-4 metaG | ecosystem: Host-associated > Plants > Roots > Rhizosphere > Soil | place... | reverse complement strand
CGGCAGGATCACGTAGCGCAGTAACTGGCCGTGGGACAGGCCGATGGAGCGGCCCGATTCGAGCTGCGCCTGGGGCACCGCATCGACGCCGGCGCGCAGCACTTCGGTGAGGTAGGCGCCGCCAAGAAAAGTCATGGTGATGATCGCGGCGGTGAATCCGGAAACCTTGATCCCCAGCGCCGGCAGCGCGAAGTAGACGAAGAACAGCTGGATCAGCAGCGGTGTGTTGCGCGCCAGTTCCACATAGAGCCCGACCAGTTTTTGCAGGTAAGGCGTGCGAAACACCAGAATCGTCGCATTGAGCAACGCCACCAGTAGCGAGGTGCCGATGGCGATCAAACCGACCTGCAGCGTCACACCCACGGCTTTGAGAAACGCCGGCAGGGTGCTGAGGATAAATGCGTAATCGAAGGTCATGAAACGTCCTGACGTCGCTCGGTAAGCGACGGTGGTGCAGTCCATGGACAGCGGATAGCCGTCCTGCAAGCACCGACTTTAAAGGTATAAAAATCAGAATTTAAATACCGATAAAGCATATTGATATCACACAAAAAACTATCCTGCGGGTTTGCCGCGACAGAATAAGAAGGCTATTTTTCCTTTCGCTGTAGGAAGGATCTTTTTTTCGTAATAGCCCTCCAAGGACGAACAGCTTTTGGCCAGACTCCCCCGGCTGAACTCATAACAAGGAAGAGAACATGGACGTAAAAGTGCCGCAGCGACCGGACCCGCAGGATTTCGTGAAATGGCTGGTGGCTTTGCGCAGAGCGTTGAAACACACCGCGTAGATCAAACGCGAAAAGCCCCCTCACCCCAGCCCTCTCCCCCTGGGAGAGGGAGCCGACAGAGTTGTCTTTCGACAGACATCGACCTGAAAAACCGAGCCGATTATGGATTCGGTGAAGAATAATCAGGTCGGCGTACCTCTACAGCATCCCCCAATCAGTCCCCTCTCCCCCCGGGAGAGGGTTAGGGTGAGGGAGCTTTTGAAGCACACACAAAAACGCCGATGACCATCACTGGTCATCGGCGTTTTTTTTCAACCTTGAAGGGGGTTGCTGTTGCGTCGGATCAGAACGCCGGTAGTACCGCGCCGTTGTACTTCTTCTCGATGAACGCTTTGACTTCAGGGCTGGTCAGGGCAGCGGCCAGTTTCTTGATGGCGTCGCTGTTCTTGTTGTCCTCTCGGGCCACCAGGAAGTTCACGTAAGGCGAATCCGCGCCTTCGATCACCAGGGCGTCCTTGGTCGGGTTCAACTTGGCTTCCAGCGCGTAGTTGGTGTTGATCATGTCCAGGTCGACTTCTTTCAGAACACGCGGCAGCAGGGCCGATTCCAGTTCCTTGAACTTGAAGTTGTGCGGGTTCTTGGCGATGTCTTTTGGCGTAGCCAGAGCGTTCTTCGGATCTTTCAGCTCGATCAGGCCGGCCTTCTGCAGCAGGATCAGTGCACGACCGCTGTTGCTGCCTTCGTTCGGAATGGCGATGGTAGCGCCGTCCGGCAGTTCAGCCAGGGTCTTGTACTTGCTCGAGTAGCCGCCGAACGGTTCAACGTGAACGCCTTGCACGGTCACCAGGTACTTGGCCTTGTCGTCCTTGTATTTGCCCTGGTTGAAGCTGTTCAGGTACGGCAGGGTCTGGAAGTAGTTGGCGTCCAGACGCTTCTCGCCCACCTGTACGTTCGGTTGTACGTAGTCGGTGAAGACCTTGATTTCCAGATCCACGCCTTCTTTGGCGAGGGTCGGCTTGATCAGCTCGAGGATTTCGGCGTGTGGAACCGGGGTCGCAGCAACCACCAGTTTTTCGCCAGCCTGGGCCAGGGAAGCAGTCAGAGCAGCCGCCAATGCGGTAAACAACAGAACCTTTTTCATGCAGTGTCCTTAGTCGAAAATCACGGTCGTCATCGACGACGGCATCAATACGTGTGCCAGCGATGTGCTACTGCTGGCGTGAAGCGGACAATACCGGGATTTTTTATTCCCGGACAATAACGTTTATTCAGCTTCATATTCCATTTTGTTCATGTTGAACAAAATGGTTACAACGCCTCGCTCAGGCTCAACAGCAATTCTTTCAATGCCTTACGTTCGTCGGCAGTGCCGTTGAGGCTGATGCTCGCCACCTGACGCTCGATCTGAACCAGCGGCCCAGACACCTCGGGCAGGTTCAGGTGCTCCGGCAGGATTTCGTCGCCGGTGCTCACCAGCAGGGCAAAATGAATGACGTTTTCCAGTTCCCGGGTGTTGCCCGGCCAGCTGTGCTGCTCCAGCACCTGCTGCGCCGCTTCGCTGATCAGCGGCACCGGCAGATCCAGGCGCTGGCTGTAGATACCGAGGAAGTACTCGGCCAACGACAGAATGTCGCCGACCCGCGCGCGCAGCGCCGGCAGTTCCAGCTGCCCTTCGCTGAGATAGTGATAGAGACGCTCGTGGAATTTTCCCGCTGCCACCGCTTGCGCCAGATCGATGCTGGTCGCCGCCACCAGGCGCACGTCCACCGGGCTTGGTTGATGAGCGCCGACACGGGTGACTTCGTGGTTTTCCAGGGCGGAAAGCAACTTGACCTGGATCGGCAGCGGCAGATCGCCGATCTCGTCCAGGTACAAGGTGCCGCCGTTGGCCGAGCCGAACCAGCCGGCGCGGCTGCTGGCCGAACCGCTGTAGCTGCCGGCGGCGTAGCCGAACAATTCGGCATCGGCATACGTCGGGCTGATCGCCCCGCAATTGACCGAGACAAACAGCCCGCTGCGATCACTGGCGCGGTGGATGTGGCGGGCGAGCAATTCCTTGCCGGTGCCGGTCTCGCCACGAATCAACACCGAGATCGAACGCGGTGCGAGCTGGGCCATTTCCTCGCGCAACTGGCGCGAGCGTGGATCGACGAACACCAGCGCCTTGGCGCGGATGCTCAGGGGACTTTTTTCCGCATCGGGAAAGGTCAGCAATGGCTGGCCGAAGGTTTCAAGACTCATGGCAGACTCCCGCCCCAAATCGCCGGGAGACGGGGGCGTTGAAAAAAAAGTGGTCAGGCACGGCGCCGGGCGTGGTGTTCCATGCGGTTCTGCAGGCGATACAGATAAGCGAATCCCTGCTCCCAGCGTTGATGCCCGGACTTCACGTTGATATGGCCGGCGCCCGCGAGAATCCCCGCCTCGGCGCCCCAGTTGCGCGCCAGTTCCAGCGCACGCGGCGCACTGACGGCGGCGTCGTTGTCGGAGCTGACGACCTGGCTCGGGAACGGCAGCAGATCGGTCGGGATCGGTGCGAAATTGCGCAGTGCCGGCACGCAGGCCGGGCGTTCGACATCCGCTGGCGCCACCAGCAGCGCCCCGCGCACTTGACGCAAATGATGCAGCGGCGCGGTGGCCGCCCAGTGCGCCACGGTGATGCAGCCCAGGCTGTGCGCGATGAGAATCACTGGCGAGCTGTCGGCGGCAATCGCCTCGGCCAGCGCCGCGACCCAGTCTTCACGACGCGGCGTCAGCCAGTCGGCCTGCTCCACCCGCGCGCTGTTGGGCAGGCTGTTCTGCCAGTGGGTTTGCCAATGATCTTCTGGCGATCCTTGCCAGCCCGGCACAATCAGATAGCGGATTGATTCGTTGCGCATGGGGGAGCTCTCCTGCGTCGTGTCTGTTCCTGAACGAGTATAGGGACGGGATTTATATTCGTTAAGGAATAAGAAGCTATTTATTAAGACCTGAAATGCATATTAAGCAACAGACAAAAAAGGGGCCGCACCCTGCCAAGGAGACGGCCCCGGAAAAACGTGAAACCCTTATCGTGCAGTGATCACCGACAGCTTGGTGATGCCCGCCCGCTCAATCGAAGCCATGGCTCGCGCCACTTCGCCGTAATTCACCCCGTCGTCTGCCTGCAATTGCACGCGCACTTCCGGGTCCTTGGCCTTGGCCGATTTGAGGTTGAACTCCAGCAGATCCGGCTGGATTTCGTCCTTGTTGATAAACAGCTTTCCTGCACCGTCGATGCTCACCACCAACGGGTCTTTCTGCTCGACCGGCGCCACCGCTTCGGTCTTCGGCAGGTTGATCGGTATCGCGTTGGTCAAAAGCGGCGCGGTGACGATGAACACCACCAGCAGCACCAGCATCACGTCCACCAGCGGCGTCACGTTGATCTCGCTCAGCACCTCGTCGCTGTCTTGCGTGGAGAAGGCCATATCAGGACGCCTCCTTCACTTTTGTTGCGTTGCCCTGGGCCGCAGCCTTGTGTGCGGTTGGGTGGATCAGCACGCGGAACGCGCTCTTTTGCGCCAGGCTATAGAAGTCGTGGGCAAAGTCGTCCAGGTCCGCCGCCGTCAGTTTCAGGCGACGCAAAAAGTAGTTGTAAACCAGCACCGCCGGCACCGCGACCGCGATCCCCACCCCGGTGGCGACCAGCGCTGCACCGATCGGTCCTGCGACCGTTTCCAGGCTCGCCGAGCCCGCCGCGCTGATGCCTTTGAGCGCTTCCATGATTCCCCACACCGTGCCGAACAGACCAATGAACGGCGAGGTGCTGCCAATACTCGCGACCACCGCCAGACCGGTTTCCAGCGAACGGCGCTCGCGGACGATCTGCTGGCGCAAGGCACGTTCGAGGCGATCCTGATGATTGATCGCCTGGCTCAGGTCATTGGCCTGCGGCGCCTCGCCCACCTGAATCGCCGCATAACCGGCCTGTGCCACCCGCGCTGCGGCGCCGGGCTGGGTTTCGCTCAACTCGGCGGCGGAGTCCAGACTCGACGCCGCCCAGAAGCGCTTGTGAAATTTGCGGTCCTGCGCCTTCAACCGGCCGAACTGCACAGCCTTGAGCAATGCCAGGCCCCAGGTAGCGACAGAGAAGACCACCAGCAGCCAGATCACCGCGCTTTCGATGGATTCCAGTGGAGATGCCAGTAACGTCATGATGTGTTCCCTCGTGTGTGGGAGCCGAGCTTGCTCGCGATGACGGTTACAGACACACCGCGAGAATAAAGCCGGCTGATTACCAATTAATGAATCTTGAAATCGATGGGTACGCTGACCCAGCCGTCCTGGGCGACATCACCCTGCTTGGCCGGCACGAAGCTCCAGCGCTTCACGGCGTCCAGCGCAGCATCGTCGAGCTGTTGCCGGCCACTGCTTTTCTGAATCTGGATCTCGCCCGGCTTGCCGCTGGCCAACACGTGCACCCGCAACAACACCGAGCCTTCCCAACCGCGACGCTGGGCCAGCGACGGATACTCCGGCGCCGGGTTCTTCAGGTACGCGGCGTTGGCCGAGGCCGGGGTCATCGGAGCAGGCGCCGGTGGTGCAGGTGGTGCTGGCGCGGCGACCGGAGCGGCCGGTTGTGGCGGAGCCGGGGGTTGCTCGACGGCTTTTGGCGCTGGTTTCGGAACAGGTTTGGCGACCGGTTTCGGTTTGGGAATCGGCTTCGGTTTCGGTGGTGGCTTGGTTGCCAGTTCGTCCTCCACCGGCGGCGGTGGCTCGACCACCGGTGCCGGTGGCGGCGGTACAATCACAGGCGGCGCCGGGGGTGCCGGACGCGAAAACTCGATGGTCATCGGTGGAATTTCCGGCGGCACGATCGGCAGCGCCGGCGTCGGATGCTGATTGATCCAGTAGATCACCGCGCCATGCACCACCAGCGCCAGAACGCCGAGCAGAATCGTTTCGCGGCGGCTCAGAATGCCCTTGGGCACGCACTGCAAACGCAGCTGCCCCAACGGCACACGATGGGGCCGGCCGAGATCGACCAACTCGCCGCTCGGCGCCTGGCGCCACAGTACCTCCTGTGCACTGGCGGCGGTCTGGACATTGCCCATTGATTTACTCCCTGCGGTCTCTTTGCGTTTTTTCGCGTAGCCGATCCGCCGCTTGTTGAATCCCCCACGGCGTGATCGATGGGTCAATCATTGGGTCTGGAGGCTTATCTCCGAAAGTAATCTTTCATGTTATGAATAGACATTTATGGAATATAAGAAGCGATCATTTCCGCCAAAGCCACGGCCTGCAAGGCTTCCAGCGGCTCGCCGAAATCGACATGCTTTCCTGGCATAAAAAGTATTCATCCAAGGCATCGGTTTATCGAGGACCCGGGATTCGGTGACAACTAATACCAAGGTGATAGTTGACGAACTTTTTTGTAGACAAACAAAAAAGGCCGATGCATGTTTAATGCATCGGCCTTCGATTTACGGAATTTCTTATTGCTTCACAAACTCCCCGGCCAGACCGACTACATCACCGTCAAAGTTGGTACGAGAACCCACCGCACGAACTTTCGAGTAGTTGTGATCCGGCGAGAACAGCGTCCAGGACTGATAGCCAGTGCCGTCATTCAAAGCCGCGAAAGTAATGATCGTAGGCTGCCCGGTGCTGTTCTGGAAGTGATAGTGACCGTACGCGATGTCGTAGTTCACGCCGTTCTGGCTGAACTTTCCGCTGAAGGTGCCGTTGGAGTCGTTGCCATCGGTGATCGTCAGTTTGGCGCCAGCGTTAGCGTTTACATAGTTGCCATTAATGCTCGACATAACGAGATTCCCTTTATCGTTGGATAAGTGTCTTCCGATGAGAGCAAGTTTCCTCCTGGAAACTCACGAGACTCAGGATGGTTGGACATTGACTTATTGTCCACGGGACTTTTCAACGATATTGCTATATGCACTATTCATGTCGCTCATAACTTATTTCGATTCGGAAGAGTCTTGATAACTAACGATTGGCATTGCTCTGTTGCCTTTTCCAGGTGACGGCCAGGTTCGGCCCCAGGCGCCAGACCACCTTGCAACAGGTTGTCCGGATTGAAGCGCTGGTCGCCGGCATCGATCAGAAGTCGTAGCGACCGGTGACGCCGAGGGTGCGCGGCGTGCCGAGCAGACCTTCATAGCCGCCGTTGCCGCCGGTCCACAGGGTCGTGTAGTAGGTTTTGTCGAAGGCGTTTTTCAGCCACAGCGAGACATCCCACTGTCCCTGATTGAAATCGCCGCGCAGGCCGGTGGAGAGATTGACCACCGCGTAACTCGGGATCTGGCCGTAGTCGGAATCTTCGACCGTGCCCACCGCTTTGGAGCGGAACGCGTAGCTGCCAGTGACGTAGGGTTGCAGTCCGTTGGCCAGATTCCATTCGTATTTGCCGTTGGCGTTGCCGATCCATTTCGAGGCGCCGACCACCTGATGCCCACTGAGGTCGCAAGAGGCCGGAGCCCCCGGCGCCTGACTGACTTCAGGTGGGCACGGCGCGTCCTTGTACGAGAGGTAACTGACGTCGTTGAACGAGCCGTTGAAGTTCAGCGTCAGACCGCGCAGCGGAATCACGGTGCTTTCGAACTCCACCCCGCGTGAGCGCACTGAGCCGGCGTTGGTCAGGTATTGCACACGGTTGACGTCGTCGTAGGCGTTGGTCTGGTAAGCGTTGACCTGAGTCCAGAACACGTTGGCGTTGAGCTGCAAACGCCGATCCCACAGCGTGCTCTTGAAGCCGAGTTCGGCGTTGTTGGCGCGCTCGGTGCCGATCAGCAGGGAGTCGGCGCCAGCGGTCGGTGCCGAGCCGACCACCAGGTTGACCCCACCGGATTTCTCGCCGTGAGACAACGTGGCGTAGCCGAGCAGATCATCGGTGAAGCGATAACTCAGGTTGAGCAATCCGGACGGGCTGGAGCTGTACTGATTCAAATCGCCGGAATCGTAGGCGCCGGTCCGGCCGCGTCGTGCGGTGGCAGCAGCACCAGTCACTGCCGCGCCACCCTGCGGCGCATCGCGATTGACCCAGGCGTTCTTCTCTTCATAGGTGCCACGCACCCCGGCGGTGAAATCCAGGCGCGGGGTCAGGTGCCAGGTGCCTTGGGCGAACAGCGCGAAACTATCGGTCTTGATGTGGCCACGGCCGACGCTGTTGACGTTGGCCAGCGCACCCCGTGGCGTGCCGTTCCAGATATCTGCCTGCGGGCCGTAATAGGCGAAGGATTTGTTGTCCAGGTCCGAGCCGAAATAGTAGGCGCCGAGGACGTAATCGAAGAACTCGCCCTTGGGCGAGGCGAGGCGAAATTCCTGGGAATACTGCTTGTCCTCCACCGAGACCCCGGCGTTGTAGCTCGCTGGCACGTTGAGGCCATCGTCGTTGCGCGGGGTGAAATTCCAGTAGCGATAGGAACTGACCGAGGTCAGGGTGAAGTCGCTCGGCAGGGTCCAGTTGGCCTCCACCGACGTGCCGCCCTGATGCACGGTGACGTGCTGGTCGCTGTCCAGATTGACCTTGCGGTGCGAGCCGTTGACCAGCGTCGCGCCGGCAGCGGCGGCGCGAGCCGAGTAGAGATTGACGCCATTGATGGTCGGCCCGGTGCTGTACAGCACGCGGGTGCCGGCGCTGGAATCCTCTTCGTTGTAATCACCGATCCAGCGCAGATTGAAGTTTTCGTTTGGCTTGAACAGCAACTGCGCCCGGAAGCCGTCACGGGAACCACCGTTCAAATCGTGGCCGTTGAATTCGTTTTTGATGTCGCCATCGCTACGGGTGCGATAGGCGGAAATTCGCCCGGCCAGTTGATCGTTGAGCGGCCCGGAAAGCGTGCCCTTGGTCTGGAAATAACCGTCCTCGCCGACCGAGGTTTCGATGCTGCGTTCCGGAGTGAAACTCGGCGCGCGGGTGCTGATGTTGATCACCCCGGCGGTGGTGTTCTTGCCAAACAACGTACCTTGCGGCCCGCGCAGGACTTCGAGCTGTTCGATGTCCATCAGGTCGAACACCGCCATCCCCGGACGACCCAGATAAACGTTGTCGATGTACAGGCCGACGCTGCCTTCCAGGCCGTCGCTGGCCGGGTTGTTGCCCAGACCGCGAATCGACACGCTGGACTGGCGCGCATGCATGTAGGCGACGTTGACGCTGGGCACCAGTTGCTGCAGATCCTGGATTCGATAGACCCGTTGCGTCTCCAGAGTCTGGCCACTGACCACGCTCATGGGCGTCGGCACATCCTGAGAACTTTCTTCGCGGCGGCGGGTGGTGACGGTCACGGTTTCCAGTTGCGAAGTGGCGGTCGCGGTCTTGCCTGCCGGTGCCGGCACAGGGGTATCCGTTTCCGCAGCGTAGCCGTGGGTCCAACTGGCACTCCCCGCCAGCAACAGGGCCAGGGGCAGACGTTTGAGCCGTCGTGGCGGCTGCGGTGAAGCGAGATTCAACGGACTCATGGGACTGCTCCTGGTCAAAAAACACGCAGACATCTTCCGTGCCGCATATTCTTTTAAGTTATTTATTTATGTTTTTACAAAGATTTACTGCATAAGAGATTGCCTTTATAAGGAGTCGACCTAATGCATATCCAATGCATTTCCCGGATATTTTTTATGTGAAAAATGCATATCGACTTGCGCCAGCTTCGCCACTTCATCGCCCTCGCCGAACAACGCAGCTTCGTCGCCGGTGCGCAGGCGGTGAACCTGTCGCAGTCGGCATTCAGCCGCAGCATTCAGGCGCTGGAACACAGCGTCGGTTGCCAGTTGGTGGATCGCGGGCGCAAGGAATTGCCGCCGACCAAACAGGGGCAGGTGCTGCTTGAACACGCCCGGCGGCTGGTCAGCGGTGCGCAGCAGATGGCCAATGAAATCAGCCAGTTCAACGGGCTGGAGGCGGGGGAATTGCGCTTCGGTTGCGGCCCGGCGCCGGCGGCAGGATTGATCCCCCGAGCCATCGGCAGCTTCATCGGCCGTTACCCCAAAGCGCGGGTTCATTACCAGGTCGATGACTGGCAGAGTTTGAGCAAGCGACTGCTGAGTGAAGAGTTCGAATTCTTCGTCGCCGACACCCGGCACTTCGAGGCCGATCCGGATTACCTGACCCATCGTTTGCGCCCGCGCAAATGGCATTTCTGCTGCCGCGCCGGGCATCCGCTGGCCGCATCGGATCGGGTCACCGCCGAGCAATTGATGAGTTATCCACTGGCCGTCAGCATCCGTCCACCGAACCTGCGCAAGGTCATCGTCGACCTCAGCGGCCGCCCGGATTTCGTCCCGAACGTGGAGTGCGAGAACAGCGCCAGCCTGCTCGGCGTGGTGCTGCGCTCGGATGCGATCGGTATCGTCGGTGCCTATTCGGATGCGCTGCATCAGGCTCGTGGTGAGCTGGTGTGCTTGAAGATCGAAGGGTTGGCGGATGATCTCGAGGAGTTGTACACGCGCTACGGAATTGTCAGTCGCGCCGGGTATCGGTTGTCACCGTTGGCCGAAGCGATGATCGAGCAGATCAAGGCGATTGATGCGGTGGATGAGGAAGTGTGTTCACTGGACAATTTTGCCGTCTGACGCAACGCCTTCGCGAGCAAGCCCGCTCCTACATTCGAAACGCGTACTCCTGTGGGAGCGGGCTTGCTCGCGAAGAGGCCTGCGCAGGCGCCGATGCATTTCTTGCATGAAACACATTCCCCGAATGCACTTGCCGAACACCCTCGCCGAAAGCGAAAAACCTCGCCTGTCTTTCTGACTGGTGAACCCCATGTCCAACCCGCAAAACCCTGTGCGCAACGTGCTGTACATCATGTGCGATCAACTGCGCCGCGATTACCTGTCCTGCTACGGCCACCCGCACCTGCACACCCCGAACATCGATCGCCTGGCCGCCGCCGGCGTGCGCTTCAGCCGCGCCTATACACAGGGCACGATCTGCGGGCCGTCGCGGATGTCGGCCTACACCGGACGCTATGTCAGCAGCCATCAAGTGGCGTGGAACGCCGTGCCGCTGCCGCTGGAAGAACTGACCATCGGCGATTACCTGCGCCCCCACGGCATTCGTACTGCGCTGGTCGGCAAGACCCACGCCACGGCCAATGTGGATGCCTTGCAGCGGCTGGCGATCAACCCTGAAAGCGCCCAGGCTGAAGTGCTCAATGAAGTCGGCTTCGAACCGTACTTTCGTCACGACGGCATCTTCCCCGACGACCCGCTGTTCGATGACAAACGCGAATCCGCGCCGTACACCCATTACCTGCGCGAACAGGGTTTCGAAGGGCGCAACCCCTGGCACGACTGGGCCAACGCGGCCGAAGGCGACAACGGCGAAATCCTCAGCGGCTGGAAAATGCGCAATGCCCATTTGCCGGCGCGAATTCCCGAGCAACATTCAGAGACTGTCTACACTACAAATCGAGCCATCGACTTCATCGGTGAGCAAGGTGAAAAACCGTGGTTTTTACACCTGTCCTATATCAAACCCCACTGGCCCTACATCGTACCGGCGACGTACCACACTTTGTACAGTACGAAATCGATTCTCGAACCGGTACGTAATGCCTCTCCAAGCGACCACCCGGTCTATGAGGCCTTTCGCCAGCATGAGGAAAGCCTGAATTTCTCCAAAGATCCGGTACGACTGAACGTGATCCCGACGTACATGGGCCTGGTCAAACAGGTCGATGATCAGTTGGGGCGGCTGTTCGATTTCCTGCAAAGCAACGGACGCTGGGAGGACACGCTGATCGTGTTCACCAGCGATCACGGCGACTTTCTGGGCGATCACTGGCTGGGGGAGAAGGAGTTTTTGCTGGAGCAAGCGGTGGGCGTGCCGTTGATCGTGCGCGACCCGCGTGCGGCGGCGGATGTCACGCGGGGCACAGTCGATGAACGCCTGGCGGAAACCATCGATGGCGTGCCGACCTTTCTCGACGCGCTGGGCGTGGCGGGTGCCGAGCATCGCCTGGAGGGCCGTTCGTTGATTCCGCTGCTGCACGGCGAGAATCCCGACTGGCGTCGCTATGCGATCAGCGAATACGACTACGCCTTCCAGGCCCCGGCGCGGGAGCGACTGGGCCAGCCGATCGACCGCTGCCGCATGACCATGGTGCGCAGCGAGCGCTGGAAATACCTGGCGTACGACGGCTTTCGGCCGCAGCTTTTCGATCTGTTGAATGACCCGCAGGAGCTGCAGGATCTGGGCGCGGATCCGGCGTATGCGGCGGTGCGCGAGGAGCATGCGGGGTATCTGTTCGAGTGGGTGCGCGGGCTGAAGCGGCGCACGACGATCAGTCATCAGGAGATTGATTTGCGTGGGCAGCGGTTTCGTTATGGGGAGCCGGAGACCGAAAAGCTCGTTCAGATTGGCGTCTGGTGAAAGGACTGCGGGCAAGCCGGATGGCCGGCTTGCCCGCGATGAGGTCTTATCAGACGCCGACGATTTCAGCGCCTTTGATGGTCTGGCTACGCTGCCCGTTCGCCCCGACCGGCACTTCTCCTTTGAGCGTCACCCGACGCACCACCCGATCCTGAGTGCCGTAATCATCAATCGCATAATGCTGCGTCGAACGGTTATCCCAGATCGCCACGTCACCGGCCTTCCAGCGCCAGCGCACGGTGTTTTCCTGGCGGATGACATGGCTCTGCAGCAGACCAAACAAATGCGCCGAATCGGCCTGGGAATAGCCCTTGATGCGCTTGACGAAGTGCCCCAGCAGCAAGCTCTTTTCGCCGCTGATCGGGTGCACACGCACCACCGGGTGCTCGGTCTCGTAGACCGTCGAGGTGAAGATCTTGCGATAGCGCTCGAGCTTCTCCGCCGACACGTCCGGCTTCGCTCCGGCGTAGTCGTATTCGTTGCTGTGCACGGCCACCAGCTTGTCTGCCAGCTCGCGCAGTTCGGTCGGCAGTTCGCTGTACGCGGTCGCGGTGTTCGCCCAGAGGGTGTCGCCGCCGAACGCCGGAGCCACCACCGAGCGCAGGATCGAGGCTTTCGGGTAGGCATCGACGAAGGTCACGTCGGTGTGCCACGAGTTGGCGCGCTGCCCTTCGGCGCCGTCCAGTTCCAGCAGGTAACGGGTGCCCTCGCGGGACGGCACGGTCGGGTGTGCCACCGGCTCGCCAAGCAGATGCGCGAAGGCTTCCTGACGTTGATCGTCGAGCTGGGTCTGCTCGCGGAAGAACACGACCTTGTACTGGACCAGCGCCTGTTGAATGGCTTCAACCGTCGCGGCATCCAGCTCACCGGACAGGTGCACGCCACGGATTTCGGCGCCGATACGGCCGGCCACCGGATGAATGTCCAGCGCGTGGACAGCGGGTTTTACAGCGAGTGCGGCATTGCTCATGGGTAGACCCTCATCAACTGCTTGCGGTTGGACGGCAGCGAAACAACGCTCTATATATATTCCATTAGAATCTAATAGATATTCACATGCTTCGTTGACGGAATAAGAGCTTGCATTTAAAACCTCAAGCAACCTCGTCGCAAATGCCTTCGAGCTATTTTTAGGATGCCGGAAAAGCATATGGATCTTCGCCAGTTGCGCTACTTCATCGCCCTCAACGAACACCGCAGTTTTGTCCGCGCGGCCGACGCCATGGGCATCACTCAACCGGCGTTCAGCCGCAGCATTCAAGGGCTGGAGCAGGAGTTCGGCTGCGTGCTGGTGGATCGCGGCAACAAGGATCTGCGACCGACGCCCGAGGGCCAGGTGGTGTTGCAACACGCCCTGACCCTGGTGCAGGGCGCGGCATTGCTCAGCGCCGAAGTGACGCAGATGACCAAGCTCGACGCCGGCGAACTGCACTTCGGTTGCGGCCCGGCGCCGGCGGTGAAACTGGTGCCGGACGCGGTGGCGCAATTCATCAATGCGCACCCGAAAGTACGCACCCGCTTTCAGGTGGATAACTGGGAAAAGCTCAGCCGCGCCCTGAGCCGCGAAGAGATCGAATTCTTCATCGCCGACATCCGTCATTTCGAATCCGACCCGAACTTCCAGACCCAGCCGCTGACGCCCAAGCGCGGGGTGTTTTTCTGCCGGCCGGGGCATCCGCTGCTGGCCAAGGAAAGCCTGTCGACCAACGACATGTTCGACTATCCGCTGGCGACCACGCTGATCCCGCCGGGCATTCGCAAACTGCTGGCGAATCTCAGCGGGCGGATCGATTTTTCACCGACCATCGAGACCGAGCATTTTCCGGCGCTGGTGAAAGTGGTGCTGCAATCCAACGCGATCGGCGTCGGCACCGAAGAGGCGTTTGTCGAGGACATCGCCCAAGGCTCGCTGGCGCTGCTGCACTGGCGCAACCTGCCGCAGAACCTGGAGAGCATGAATGCGCGGTGCGGGATTGTGAGCCGCACCGGATTCCGGCTGTCACCGGCGGCGCGGGCGATGATCGAGACGTTGGTGGCGGTGGACAAGCAGGAAATCAGCGTCGCGGTTTGAGAGGGCATTCCCACGCTCGGCGCGGGAATGACCGCATGACTTAGAGTTTCGCAGCCGCCAGCTCAGGCGCTACCCACTCGTTCACCTTGAACGGCTTGCGAATCAGCTTCTGCTGCGCCGCCAGATCCACCTTGCCCTGCAGGTTTTCGAGGAATAACGGGTCCAGTGTCGACGGGAATACTTCACTCAGGTTCTGATCCTTCAGATCCTGGGTCAGGATCACCGGCGGATAACTCGCGAGTTCCGAGACCAGTTGCACGTAGGCGTCCTTGTTGCTGTCCTGGGTCAGCCACTCCACGGCCTGCTGCTGCGCCTTGAGCAGCTTCGCCACGGCTTCCGGATGCCCGTCAACAAATTTGCCGGTACCCACCAGCACCGACTGCACACTGCCAGCGCCGCCAAGGTCTTTGGTGTTAAGCGGCAACTCGGCCAGGCCTTTGGCCTGCAACGCGGTTAGCCCAGAGCTGCCCCATGACGCATCGATCTGCTTCGCCGCCAGCGCGGCAACCGCTGCGTTGAAATCGAGGTTGATCACTTTCACGTCCTTCTCGCTCAGGCCCACACTGGCCAACGCGGCATCGAACGACAACTGGGTCGCAGTGCCGCGGAAGATCGCCACGCGCTTGCCCTTGAGATCCTGCAGCGTCTTGATCCCCGAACCCGGCACCACGCCCAGGTATTGCTTCACACCCCGGGCGCTGGCGCTGAGCAGGCGCGTATCCAGCCCGTTGGACTTGCCGATGATGGCCGCCAGATCTCCGAGATAGGCCAGGTCCACCTGGCCGTTGGCGAACGCCTCGTTGATCACCGGTCCGGCGCCCTTGAAGAAACTCCACTGAATCTTGATGCCCTGATCGGCGAAGGCCTTTTCGAAGATCTGCTGATCGCGCAGCACGTCCACGATGCCTCCACCGCTGTGCTGGGTGCCGGCGCTCAGATCCGGCACGGCAATCCTGATCTCCTTGAGCTCGTCGGCCTGGGCAGAGAACGCCAGCAGAGCCGCCAGTGCCGGCGCGGCAAACAGACTGATGACACGTTTGAAGGGAAGGTTCATGGGTGCGGCTCCTGATCACGGCGGGCATTGAGGAGCCGAAAGTAGGCGCAATCCGTACCAGCACTTAAATACTTAAAACGCACATTTTTATAGCTTTTCAAGCTAAGTCAGCAAAATCGGGACATGCAGAGCGGTATGCATGGAGAGCATCGAAAATATTCTTCGAATGCATTGGATGCGTGCAGGGCTGGAGGCCTTAAATGGCGCTGCTTATCTCCAAAATTGTTATTTTTCAATTCGCTTATAACAATTAGTTTTCAGCTAATTCCGCTGACACGATCCAACCCGACAACGGAGGTCACCCATGGCCCGTGAATCCCTGCTCAGCCTGCCACTGGCCGCACCGCCGTTGAAAAGCCGGCGCACCTGGCCACGCCTGAGCCACCGCGTCTTACCCTGGATATTACCGTTCGGACTGTTCGCCCTGTGGTGGCTGGCGGCGCGCAATCAATGGATGAGCGAACAGATCCTGCCGGCGCCGTCACTGGTGTGGAGCAGCGCAATCGAGCTGTCCCAGGGCGAGTTGTGGAGTCATTTGTGGATCAGCCTGCAACGGTTGTTCTGGGGCCTGCTCGCGGGCGTTTCCGCCGGCGCAGTACTCGGCGCGGCGCTGGGCTTCAGCCGTCGCCTCGAACGCCTGATCTTCCCGACCTTCGCCGGCCTGGCCCAGGTGCCGACGCTGGCGTGGATTCCGCTGTTCATGGTGTTTTTCGGCATCGGCGAAACGCTGAAACTGGTGGTGCTGGTCAAGGCCATCGTGGTGCCGGTGACCCTGCACACGCTGGTCGGCGTGCGCGATGCGCAACCCAAATTACGTGAAGCCGCCGCTGTTTTACGTTTGCCGCCACGTCTGTTGATCCGCCGACTGGTGCTGCCCGCCGCCCTCCCGGCGTTCATGGCCGGCGTGCGCCTGGCGCTGGCCGCTGGCTGGACTTCATTGCTCGCGGTGGAACTGCTGGCCTCCAGCGAAGGCATCGGTTACCTGATGGTCTGGGCGCGACAGCTGTTCATGCTCGACATCGTTTTTGTGTGCATCGTGGTGATCGGCCTGATCGGGGTGGCGATGGATCGCGGCATCGGCCTGCTGGACAGAAAACTGGTGCACTGGCCGCACCCGGCCACGGCGGAAATTCGTCGTGGCCCACGCTACGAAGGCTGGCAACGCGTGCAGCCGTGGCTGCTGCCGCTGGCGCTGTTTGCGTTGTGGCAACTGGCGGTCGATCAGCAATGGATCGATGCCAACATTCTGGTCAGCCCGTGGGTGGTGCTTGAGGCAACGAAAAACGGATTGCTCGACGGCACGTTGATCTCGGGCATGGCCCTGAGCCTGGGCCGCACACTCGGCGGCTTGTTGATTGGCGGCGGCCTCGGCCTCTTGCTGGGCTTGCTGCTGGGTCTGTCGCGTACCAGCGAACGGGTGCTCGGCCCGACCCTCGCCGCCCTGCGCCAGATCGCGATTTTCGCCTGGGTGCCGTTGCTCACCGCCTGGTTCGGTCTGGGCGAATTGGCGAAGTGGGTGTTCGTCGCCCTCGCCGCTTTCTTTCCGTTGTTTGTCGCGACTCAACGCAGCGTCGCCAACCTCTCGCCACAGCTCAACGAAGCCGCGCAGGTCCTGCGCCTGAGCCTCGCCCAACGCCTGCGTCGACTGGTATTGCCGGGCGCTGCGCCGGGGATTTTCGCCGGCCTGCGCCTGAGCCTGATCTACGCCTGGCTGGGCACCATCGGCGCCGAATATTTCATGCCGTCCAACGGCGGCATCGGCAGCCAGATGATCGGCGCCCAACAACTGCTGCGCATGGACCTGATCATGGCCGGGATGCTGCTGGTCGGCCTCACCGGCGCCCTGCTCAACCTCATTGGCCAACGCCTGGAAATCCGCGCCACCCGCTGGAGACACGCATGAACGCACCGATTGTCAGCTTCAACCATGTAGGCAAATCCTTCGACGTCGACGGTTTCGAACTGGAGGCGATTCGCGAATTCAACCTCGACATTGCCGAGGGCGAATTCGTCGCTATCGTCGGCTCCAGCGGCTGCGGCAAATCCACTTTGCTGCGCTTGCTGGTGGGCCTCGACACGCAGTTTCGAGGGCAGATCACAGTCGATGGCAAAGCCGTCAGCGGCATCGGTGGCGAGCGCGGCATCGTGTTTCAGGAGCACCGTCTATTCCCGTGGCTGACGGTGGCCGACAACATCGGCCTGGGCTTGGTGAACGAGCCGCTGGCTGCCTCCGAAAAGCAGCAACGCGTCAACGATTTCATCGAACTGGTAGGCCTGCGCGACTTCACCCGCGCCTACCCGCACCAACTCTCCGGCGGCATGGCTCAGCGCGTGGCGATTGCTCGCGGCCTGGTGGCGAGCCCACGGATCCTGTTGCTCGACGAACCTTTCGGCGCCCTCGACGCGCTGACCCGCCAGCAGATGCAGGACGAACTGCTGGCGATTCGCGAGCGGGCAAAGATCACCACGATTCTGGTCACCCACGATGTCGAGGAAGCGATTTTCCTCGCCGACCGCGTGGTGGTCATGGAGCCGCGCCCGGGCCGGATCAAACAGGTGGTGGACATCGCCCTGCCCCATCCGCGCCAGCGCAGCAGTTTCGACTTCCACCAGTTGCGCGAAGAACTGCTGCACGAACTGACCAGTGACGACCATTACCAACCGAGCGCACCGGCGCAGATCCGCGATCTGCCGCTGTCGTTCATTGCCTGCTGAACAGGAGCCTGTCGATGCCGCAACGTCCCAACTTTCTGGTGATTCTGGCCGATGATCTCGGCTTCTCCGACATCGGAGCCTTCGGCGGCGAAATCGCCACGCCGAACCTCGATGCGCTGGCCAACAATGGCTTGCGCCTGACCGATTTTCACACCGCACCGACCTGCTCGCCGACCCGCTCGATGCTGCTCACCGGCACCGATCACCACATCGCCGGCATTGGCACCATGGCCGAAGCCCTGACCCCGGAACTGATCGGCAAGCCGGGCTACGAGGGTTACCTCAATGACCGTGTCGTCGCGCTGCCGGAGTTGCTGCGTGAGGCCGGTTATCAGACTTTGATGAGCGGCAAATGGCACCTGGGCCTGACCGCCGAACTGGCGCCCCACGCCCGCGGTTTCGAGCGTTCGTTCTCGCTGCTGCCCGGCGCGGCGAACCATTACGGATTCGAACCGACCTACGACGAACACACGCCCGGCCTGCTGAAATCCACCCCGGCGCTGTACATCGAAGACGACACCTTCATCGACGAATTGCCGAAGGATTTCTATTCCTCCGACGCCTTCGGCGACAAGCTGTTGCAGTACCTCAAGGAGCGTGACCAGAGCCGACCATTCTTCGCCTACCTGCCGTTTTCCGCGCCGCACTGGCCGTTGCAGGCGCCCGCCGACATCGTCGAAAAATATCGTGGCCGCTATGACGCGGGACCGGAAGTGCTGCGCCTCGAGCGTCTGGAAAAACTCAAGGCGCTGGGACTGATCGAGCCGGATGTCGAACCGCATCCGCTGATCCAGCTGACCGCGCAATGGGATGCGCTGAGCGATGAACAAAAACGCATTTCCGCCCGGGCGATGGAAGTCTACGCAGCGATGGTCGAGCGCATGGACTGGAACATCGGCCGCGTCGTCGATTATCTGCGTCAACAAGGTCAGCTCGACAACACCTTCATCCTGTTCATGTCCGACAACGGTGCCGAAGGCGCGCTGCTGGAAGCCTTCCCGAAATTCGGTCCGCAGCTGGTGACGTATCTGAGCCAGCATTACGACAACAGCCTCGACAACATCGGCCGTGCCAATTCCTACGTCTGGTACGGGCCGAACTGGGCGCAGGTGGCGACCGCGCCGTCACGCCTGTTCAAGGCCTTCACCACCGAGGGCGGGATTCGCGTTCCGGCGCTGCTGCACTATCCGCAGCTGCCGTTGAAGGGGCAGATCAGCCATGGTTTCGGCACGGTGATGGACATCACGCCGACCATTCTCGATCTGGCCGGCGTGCGCCATCCCGGCAAGCAGTGGCACGGTAAAACGGTGGCGCCTTTGCGCGGTAAATCGTGGCTGGGGTTCTTGTCCGGCGAGACGGCGCAGGTGCATGACGAACACACCGTCACCGGGTGGGAACTGTTCGGGCGCCGGGCGATTCGGCAGGGACAGTGGAAAGCGGTGTGGATCCCCGGCCCGGTGGGGCCGGCGACCTGGCAGCTGTACGATCTGAGCAGTGATCCGGGGGAGATTCATGACCTGGCGTCGAGCCAGCCGCAGAGGCTTGAAGCGCTGATCGAGCATTGGCAGCGGTATGTGGAGGAGACTGGGGTGATTCTCAGTAAGTCGCCGTTTCAGCCGGATTGAGGGGGACAAGATCAAGAGCTCCCCTCACCCCAGCCCTCTCCCCCAGGAGAGGGAGCAGACCGAGGTGTATTGCGTTATACGTCGACCTGGAAACCGAGTCGATTATGGATTCAGCACATCAGGATCACGTCGGCGTTCTTCTCCAATATCCCCCAATCAGTCCCCTCTCCCCCCGGGAGAGGGTTAGAGTGAGGGCTGGTTCTCAAGCCGAACATACAAAGTCAATTCACCTCAATTGCCTTCCCCGCCAACCCTTCATTTTCCTTGCGAATAAACCGGTTCGCCCGCCCGAACGTCCCGAAATCGTTAAACCGAACCCCCATCTCCCGCATCACCTTATGTGCGACCGGCACCGTCAGCTGGCGAATGTAGAACGGCTCCTTCACCACAAAATGATGAATCCCGTGACTGCTGCCGAAGTTGAAGCAGAACGCCTGCAACGGCCACAGCCACCACGGGTTCAACACTTGGCACTGCTGCAGCACATTACCCGGCTCCACATCCCCGTAGTAATGCATGTTCGAACTGATGAAGTGCAGGCAGAAGGTGCGCAACACGTTCGGGCCGATGATCACCACAGCGGCGATGTCGATCACTTGCATCACCGACAACGTGGTCGCCGACCATTCGATCGGCGAGCCCATCAAGTAAGCGATGCCATTGGCCGCGTGGAACCCGAGAAACACATACCACGCCCCCCAATGCACCAGCGCCAGCGGCGCGTAGACCTTCAGCGTGCGTTTGATGATGCTGAACTTGTGCGCCCAGGTCTTGGCCCGGAGCATGCGGATGAACGCCGACATCACGTTGTCGCCAACCATCAGCAACCGCGCAAAACCCCAGGGTTCGCCATTGGTGATCGCCCGCTCTTCCATGTCGGTTTCGGTGCCGGACACCTTGTGATGATTGAGGTGCAGATGACGACGGATCCAAGGGTTGATCGTGCTCGGCCGCGCCAGCCACACCAGGCCCATCATCAGGTTGTGCGGCACACGCTGTTTGCGGAAATACATGCTGTGGATCAGGTCGTGTTCGAGTTCGTGGGTCAGCGAAGCGAAAAAGGCGTTCAATAGCAAGCACACCCACCACGCCATATGCCCGGTGATGTAGAGCGCCGCCGATCCGATCATCCCGACCAGGGCGAAGGCCAGAATCCCCGCACCAAGGGCATCTTGATGCTTGAGAATCGGGTAGCGCTCGCGCAGCTCGACGCCTTTGGCCAGCACCACTTCGCGAATATGCGCTGATCGCTGGGCAGCATTGTGTCGCTGGGGACTTGCAGAAGTACGGTCCATGCTTCCATCCTCTGATTATTGATGTTCGTATCCTGCCCCGCGCGGACTCCAAACGCGGTAGCCGAGAACGCCAACCTGTTGACCGGAAGCGCCAATCAGCATGAAGGAACCGACTTCTCTCGCCAGCTGGACCCGCGCCCTGCGCAAGCAACTCGACGCGCTGGGGCTGGACAGCACTGCCCTGTGCCAGCAGGCCGGGCTCGATCCGCAACTGATGGACGACCCGAACGCCCGCTATCCGTTGTCCGCGACCACACGCCTGTGGGAAATCGCAGTGCAGGTCAGCGGTGATCCGGCGATCGGTTTGCGGGTGTCGCGGTTTGTCAGCCCCACGACCTTTCATGCGCTGGGCTATGCGTTGGTGGCCAGCGGCAGCCTGCGGGAAGTGTTCGAGCGGATCGTGCGTTATCACCAGGTGGTCAGCGACGCGCTGGAACTGGAGCTGACCCGCACCGAAGACCGCTATCGGTTTCGCCTGAAGATCCCGGTCGACAACCCGGCGCCTGCCTTCGAAGCCATCGACGCCTTCGCCGCGATCTACGTGCGTACCTGCCGCAATCGTCTGGGCCGCGACTACGCGCCACTGGCGGTGTACCTGCGCCGCCCGGAACCCACCGATGCACATCAATGGCACAAAGTGTTCCGCTCGCCGGTGCATTTTTCAGCCGAAGAAGACTGCATCGAATTCGCCCTCGCCGACTTCGACAGCCACCTCGACGACGCCAACCCGGAACTGGCCGAGCACAACGAAGCGGTGCTCAAACGCACCCTCGCCCAGCTCCAGCCCCTGACCTGGGAGCGCAAGGTGCGCGACGCCATCGAAGAACAACTGCCCGAAGGCGAACCCAGCGCCGAACGCATCGCCCAGGCTCTGCACTTGAGCCTGCGCAGTCTGCAACGGCACCTGGCGGACGAGGGGTGCCGCTTCGACACCCTGCTGAATGAAAGCCGCGAAAACCTCGCGCTGCTGCACCTGCGCGATCCGCAATGCTCGCTGAGCGAGGTCAGTTACCTTTTGGGATTTGCCGATACCAGCAGCTTCAGCCGTGCGTTCAAGCGCTGGACCGGGATGACGCCGGGGCAGTTTCGGGATCAGTTGCGCTGACGGGGCTGGAATTTGTTCTGAATCGACCAGCCTCTTCGCGGGCAAGCCCGCTCCCACAAGGATTGGGGCGTACAAAAATCCGCGTCACACCTCGACCATTGTGGGAGCGGGCTTGCCCGCGAAAGCGCCCGTCAGACCAACATAAACCCCAGTTCAAACACGGTGCCATTTGCATCACTGCTGACCCGCACCCGCCCCCCATGCAACTGCATGATCGACTGCACGATCGCCAATCCCAATCCGCCGGAATCTCCCGGTTCGGCGCGGGACGGGTCGACGCGGTAGAAGCGGTCGAACAGTTTGCCCAGATGCTCCTGCGCGATGACCGGGCCGAGGTTATGGACCTGCAACCAGCACACGCCTGGCTCATCGCGTCGGCACAGGCTGATGACCGAGCCGGCATCGGCATGGCGCACGGCGTTGGCCAACAGGTTGCCCAAGGCGCGTTGCAGCAGTTGTTGATCCGCCAGCAGTTCACCGCTGAACGTGTTTTCGAGGCGGATTTCCCGGTCATCGGCCAGGGCTTCGAAGTAGTCGCACAACTCTTCGCCGATGTCGTGCAGCTTGAGCGTGCGCAGATCGAGCGCCCGTTCGGCCTGCTCTGCGCGGGCGAGAAACATCAGGTTTTCGGCCATGCGTTTGAGCCGTTCGAACTCTTCCATGTTCGACGCCAGTACATCCTGATACTCGGTGCTGGTGCGCGGGTGATTCAGTGCCTGGCCGTTGCTTGCCAGCAAGGTGTGCAGGGGCGTGCGGATTTCATGGGCGAGGTCGGCGGAAAACTGTGAGAGACGCTGAAAACCGTCGTCGAGCCGCCCGAGCATGCCGTTCAACGCTTGTACCGGCTCCAGCAATTCGGTTGGCGTGCCGGTGGTGGGAACCCGTTGGTCGAGGCTGCGCAGGTCGATGCCACGCAGCGCCTCACTCAGCTTGCGCAGAGGCCGCAAACCGCGGCGCAACAGTACCAGGCCAAGAGTGAAGGCGAGCACGGCACCCAGTCCGACGGCCAGATACAAACGCAGGCGATAGCTGCCGAGCATCTGCTCGCGCTCGCTCAAGACCTTGCCGGCAATCACGGTCAGCGATTCGCCGTTCGGGCCTTGAGCCTGACCTGACAACAGGGCCAGTTCGACGCCGTCCGACGCTTCCCAGATCAGCACATCGCTGCGTTGCGGCGGTTGATCCCGGGGGATGGCCTGCACCGACGGCAGTGCGCGTTGGCGAGGGTTGATCGTGATCACATTCGAGCCGTCAGCGCGTTGCACCAGCAGCAGACTGTCGAGGTTGCCGAGCATGTTCTGGTAGAGCCGTGGCCGCGCCTGCAAGGCGTCGAGGCTGTCGCTGTCGGCGAGCAATGCGCGTACTTGCTCCAGACGACCGAGCAACGCCATGTCGTCGCGCCAGGCAAGTTCCGAGGCCAGCGAGCGATACAGGAACACGCCGATCGCGCCGAGTACCAGCGCACAAACGGCGGCGAACGCCAGGGCAAGGCGCCAGGTAATCGACCTAGCGCGCATCGTCGGGCGCTTCGAGTTGATAGCCGACCCCGCGCACGGTGTGGATCAGTTTGGGCATGTACGGATCATCGACTTTCGAACGCAGCCGGCGCACCGCGACTTCGACCATGTTGGTGTCGCTGTCGAAATTCAGGTTCCACACCTGCGAAGCGATCAGCGTGCGCGACAGCACTTCACCCTGACGGCTGGCGAGCAAATGCAGCAGGGCGAACTCCTTGTTGGTCAGGGCGATGCGCTGGCCGCCCCGGCTGACCCGACGGCGCAGCACGTCGATTTCCAGATCGGCGATGCTGTACGACTCGGCTTCGCGCATCGGCCCACGCCGTAGCAACGTCCGTACCCGTGCGAGCAATTCGGCGAAGGCGAATGGCTTGAGCAAATAGTCATCGGCCCCCAGTTCGAGGCCGCGCACGCGGTCTTCGATGGCATCCTTCGCCGTCAGGAACAACACCGGCGTGGCACCACGCTGACGGATCAGCTGCAGCAATTGCCAACCGTTGAGGCCCGGCAGCATCACGTCGAGGATGATCAGGTCATACTCCTGCTGCTCAATAAAGTAGCGACCGTCGAGGCCATTCAGTGCCACGTCCACGGCAAAACCCGACTCTCCCAGCCCTTTGGCGATGAAGTTCGCGGTTTTGGCTTCATCTTCTACGACCAGCAAACGCATGGCACACCTCGATTGATCAGAAGCACAGGCTAGGCCCCTTCGGCGACGTTGCCCATTACAAACTTGTAATCCGACTGACGAGGTTCCGACGGAGTCCGGCGGATAAGGTGGCGGCCTTCGCTTTTGGAGCCTGCCCATGACCGTCAAATACCTGCTTGCCAGCCTCGCGATCGGCCTCAGCGGCGCGGCGCTCGCCGCACCTGAACTGCCGCGTCACGCCGATCTCGATCTGAAAACCGCACGGCGGCTGGCCGATGCAACGCTGGAAAACTGCACTGGCACGGTGTCGGTGCTCGACCGTGGCGGCAACCTGCTGGTGACTTTGCGCGGCGACGGTATCGGCCCGCACAACACCGCCGCCAGCCAACGCAAGGCCTACACCGCGCTATCGACGAAAGCCCCGACCCGGGTGTTCGCCGAGCGCGCACGCAGCAATCCGGACACCGCCAACCTCAACACCCTCGATGAGTTGCTGTTGCTCGGTGGTGGCATTCCGTTGTTCGCCGGAAAAGAACTGGTCGGCGCCATGGGCGTGGCCGGCTCCGGCGGCGGTGAGCAGGACGAAGCCTGCGCAATGAAGGCTGCCAACATCGTCGGCCTGTCCATCAACCGTACTTGAACCCAGGAGCATCACCATGACCCCACTGCGCATCACTTTTGCCGCGCTCGGCCTGAGCGCTTTTTCGAGCCTGGCGCTGGCTGCCGGCAACCCGCTGAGCGTGCACGTACTCAATCTGGAAAACGGCCTGCCGTCGCCGGGCATCAACGTGACGCTGGAACGTCATGTCGGCCATGACTGGCAGCCGCTGGCGCAGGGCACCACCAATGAACAGGGACGGATCGCCGAACTGTTCCCGGCGAACAAGCCGTTCGAGGCGGGTGAATACCGGGTGGTGTTCAAGACCGGCGAGTACTTCGAGAAGACGAAGCACGAGACGTTTTTTCCGGAGATTCCGGTGATTTTCAAAGTGAAGCAGACGGATCAGCACTATCACATTCCGCTGCTGCTGAGCCCGTATGGCTTCTCGACCTATCGCGGTTCGTAGCTCAAACAGATCCGGCAAGAAAAGCCCCTGCCCCATCGACGGCAATATTGGATGATCAGGGTCTTTTCTTCTTCGCAAACTCTCCTACCGCCGCTGTGTCGGAAATCAGCTTGCGGACCAGATGTTCATTAATTGACCTTGAACTTGAAAAACGGGCTCCATTCAGACCTTTCACGATTATCCATCTGTACCGCGAAAGCCTGATATTCAGCTTTGGGCAGTGTCGCTTTGACAGACCAAGTACCATCCGGGCCGACTAGAGCTGAAGCAAACGGATCACCATCAATCGGAACTTCCATGATCCATACCCGCCACCCAGCCAGACCAGTACCAGAGAATTCAACCGGGTTGTTGACGTCACCCTGGGGTTTGACAACGACTGGTGCGGGGACGCTTTTATTGACAGGGAGGTCAGAGTAATCAGCGGTGCCGGCAGCTTTACTGTTCATCGGGTCCAACTCCTTTTGTGGTCATATTCGACCCACCTCTTGTACACCGCCCGATATGCGTCCGCTACTGTCAGATCTGACAGGTGGCGCGCAGTTTTTCCATGTCCAGAATCTCGATTTCCCCATAACCGAGACCAATGATTCCCTGATCTTTCAGGTCCTTGAGGATCTGGTTGGTGGTCTGCCGCGACAGCGACAACATCGACGCCAACTGTTCCTGGGGCAGTTGCAGCACACGGCGTGGCGGGTCGAGTTCGCCGTAGCCTTCGGCAATCATCAGCAGGCGGTGAGCCAGACGCGCCGGGGCCGGCAACAGGCTCAGCTGTTCAAGATTGATGAAGGTCAGGCGCAGTTTGTGGCTCATCAACAGCGCAAGATGCCGCCAGTAGACGGGTTGCTCGTCGAGCAATTTCAGCAGCGTAGCCTGGGGAATGTTCAGCAGCGTACAAGGCCCGACCGCACAGGCATCGTGAGTACGGGGCTGGCCGTCGAACAGGCAGATTTCGCCGAACCAGTGCGGCGCCTCCACCAGACTCAGCAACGCCTCCTTGCCCTGCTCGCTGACCGCGCCGATGCGCACCGCGCCGTCGAGCACCGCGTACAGCCCGCACGGCGCATCGCCGCGCTGGAACAGCCGCTGCCCCGCCGCCAGCCGCCGCTCCCGGGCCGCCGCCAGCAGACTATCCTGAAAGGACAGCGGCAGATGACTGAACCATTGCCCGGTCAACAGGCGCTCGCGCCAGACCTTATCCATGCGTTCTCCTAAAGATTGTCGCCTGCCTGACAGAGCGAGCCGTGAATCCGGGGCATGATTCGATCACCCTACAGGAGGAACAACAATGAAAAGCCTCGTCGATCATTTGAGTCAATACGCCGCTTACCACCGTGACCCGCGCAACAT
>Ga0105246_10000280_pt1 | contig 26654 bp, 19 predicted proteins | sample KBSM64metaG_FD_99694 | JGI IMG/M metagenome (GOLD analysis project Ga0105246, IMG submission 99694) | Miscanthus rhizosphere microbial communities from Kellogg Biological Station, Michigan, USA - KBS M6-4 metaG | ecosystem: Host-associated > Plants > Roots > Rhizosphere > Soil | place... | reverse complement strand
TCCGCCTTCTTCACGGCACCTATGCGGTAGAGGATCGCGTACCTGTTTGCACCCGTGAGGGTCGCGAAGAACGTTGCAGCTGCGGGACTTTCATCGAGCGCGGCCTGCAGGTCGGCTGGGACTGCTGCCGTGCTCGCAGGTTCATAGGCAGCCTTCCAACGGCCATCTGCCTTCGCAGCCTCAATGTGGGCCAGTCCACCAGGGCGAACTCGACCCGCTTCGAGTAGTTCGGTTGCGCGGCGGCGGTTTACCTTTGACCACTTGCTGCGGGCTTTTCGCGGAGTGAAGCGCACAAGCCAATACTTGTCGTCGTACTTGTCCAGCTGGCCGTCGATCCAGCCGTGGCAAAGCGCAGCGTCGATCGCCTCGGCCTTCGTTATGCTGTTTAGGCCTGAGCCCACTTTAGCGAACTTGATCCAGAGTCCTGGCGAGTCTTCGGGTTGTCCTTCGAACCAACGATCGAGGGCATCGGCATCGGCAAAGGACAGGATCGACAGGCCGGCGCGCTCTTCGGTCATGAAGTCTCCAAATCACCAGGTGTCCAAACCGCCGCTTCGGCGGGGAATCTAGCCGTGTGGAAAAGGGCTGATAACAGCCGATATCAAATGTTCGCTCGACAGGTATCGATCATAGGCAGCTCCACGCGGTTGCCTATCCCACCTTGCACGTCAGGAGTCGCCTGTGCGACGGGGCTGCGGAACTTCGCTGCTTGTCTGATGGGCCTCTTCTCGCGCATTGGGGACTTGGACGGGCTCGATATAGGCAGGAAATTTTGAGTGGCTAAAGGATTCAAGAACCCAACGTTCAGTGATCGGGCGAACGCCTCCGCCGCGGCGAAGCGCGCGTTGCTCCAAAGGCACAAGGCCGCGCCGAAACGCGACCCGGCAGAACTTGCCGCCGCCAAGGAACGACACCTGGCGCGTGAAGCCCAAGCCTCGGCCGCGCGCGAGCAGGCGAAGATTGAGAAAAAAGCCGACGCGCTTGCCGCGCACGAAGCGGCTGCCGCCGAAGCGCAGGCTGCAGCTGAGGTGGCGAAGGCCGCCCAGCCGAAGGTGCCCACCCAAGCCGAGCTCAAGGCGGCGCGCGACGCCCGCTACGCGGCTCGCAAGGCGCGGCAGCGCTAAAGTTAGCCGATTGGCTAGCGGGCAGGTCGGCCCGGATTGGTCAATCGCCTCCAAAAGACACAATGTCCGGTTCTCGGTTGGCCCACGGGGCTCCCCCGTGCTGAAGGCAATCCGGCCCGATCGGGAGCGGATTGTCCTCTTTAGGCGCGAGTGAGCCCAACAGCGGCCCGTCGGCTATCGGCCAAGTGCGGTCCTCTCCTTGAACGGCCGCAATGGGTGGAAAGCAGACACTCATACTCCAGAACTCGCGCAACCTTGTCCCACGACCCCCATGCCCAGTCATTCGATCCCAGCGAGGCGGTCCAGAAGAACCGGCGCTTGCAAATCCCAGATTTGTCAGACAAATGTTAGATAGGCGACGGGCCTTCTCGACGCGCCTGCAGATAACCGCAACGTGGAGGGCTTCAGCCGTGCGTAAACCGAAGATTGTGGCGGCCCTCATGCTAGTTCCTTTGGTCGCGAATGCGCGTGCGCAGGCGCCGGCAGCAGAGACCAGCATCCAGACTGTTCAGCTCAGCGCCGATCGCGGCGGCAAGGTTTTCGAGGGCATTGGCATCGTCGAAGGCGGTGGCGGAACAGGCGTTCTTCTGAAGGACTATCCCGAACCGCAGCGCAGCCACATTCTCGACCTTATGTTCAAGCCGAAATTCGGTGCCTCCATCAGCGCGCTGCTGGTCGAGATCCCGGGAGATGGCAATTCCACCCAGGGCTCGATGCCGAGCCACATGCACAGCCGCGACGACCTCAATTACCGGCGCGGTTATATGTGGTGGGAAATGCGCGAGGCGGTGCGCCGGAACCCCCGGCTTTCACTTGACGGGACAGCCTGGAGTGGGCCGGGCTGGCTCGGGATCAGCGGCACCGTGTTCGAGCAGAATGGCGGGGACCGCAACTTCTTTTCACAGGATACGATCGACTATTACATCAAGTGGCTGCGCGGGCTCCGCGAAGTCTATGGCCTCAAGTTCGACGCGATCGGCAACCGCAACGAGAAAGGCGTGAGCTATGGCTTCGCCAAGGCTTTCCGGAAGAGCCTCGACGCCAACGGCTTCGGCAATGTGCGGCTTCACGGCTTCGACAATTGGGACGACCAATGGCAGTTCGCCTTCGTCCCGGATTTGCATACCGACCCTGAGCTACGCAACTCGATCGACATATTGAGCGCCCACATCAATGCCCCCGAGGAAGTCCTGTCTGCCGACCTCCAGGCAAGTGCCGCAAAGCTGGGCAAGCCGATCTGGAATACCGAAGCCCATGTCTACAAAGCCGGTTTCGATGGGCTGATCGGGACCGTCGAGTCATTCAACGAGAATTACATCCGCAGCGGCGTAACCAAGATCGTCAACTGGTACGGGATCGCCGGGGTTTACCCGATGGAGCCCTATTCGGGTGAGAAGGAAGCCGCGATCCGCGCCGCCTGGCCGTGGAGTGGGCATTACAGCATCAATCCCGCACTGTGGGGCTATGCGCATTACGGTCAATTCACCGAACGCGGGTGGACTTATGCCAAGGGGGGCAGCGGCGATCTCGCCGGCGGCGGCACCTATGTGACGCTCAAATCCCCGCGACGAGACTTCAGCATCATCATCGAGACCAAGGATGCCAAGACTGCGCAGACCGTGCGATTTGCAGTCGGTCCGGGCCTCGCGAGAAAAGCTCTGGCAGTGTGGAAGAGTGATCGGGCGAACCAATTCATCCGCCAAGCCGATTTGCCGCTGCGCAACGGGCAAGTAACGGTCACCCTTGATCCAGACAGCGTTTACTCGCTCACGACCACGCGGGGACAAAGGAAGGGCAACTTCGCGGCAGTGCCGTCCAAAGCAGCATTCCCCTTCCCTTATCGCGAAGACTTTGAGCGTTATGCCAAGCCGCAGCAATGGGGCTACCTGCCACGCTATTTCGCCGACATCGCCGACGTTTTTGAGATCGCTCGTTGTCCGGCCAGGGTCGGCATGTGCCTGCGCCAGGCCGTGCCTATACTGCCGATTTCGTGGGCGCCCGAATGGAAGCCCTATACGATCATCGGGGATGACCAGTGGCGCGACTATGAAGTCGCCGCCGACGTGCATCTCGGGCCCGGCGAAGGTGGCGGCATCATGGGACGGATCAACCATGTCGGCACCGGCTATGGCACCATTCCGAAAGGATATTTCCTGCAACTTGATTCCGCCGGATTGCTTGAACTGGTCGTCGTCCGCGGCAGGGAGGATAAGAAGGCCCTGACCGGTGACGCGGAGCAACAGGCGCTCATCCGCGCGCAAAACGATGCAAGCGCTGGTGGAGAGAAATTGCTCGGGTCCACCAAAGTGGCTGGAGTCACACCAGGACAATGGCACCGGCTCGGGCTCCGCTTCGACGGCAATACGATCACCGCCTTCGTCGACGGGCGCACGGCTCTTAGCGTCCAGGACTCGCTTTACGCGAGCGGCATGGCCGGCCTCCTTGCCGCGCGCGACGGCGATCGTCTGAGCACCCCCTTCTTCGACGAAGTCGTGATCAAGCCAGTCGGCCGGCCGGACTCTGCTCCGGCTGCGGCTTCGGCAATTGCGCGGGAGAAGCCGCTCTATCCGGGGGTGCATTAGAATCCGCGCACCCGGATCGTCGGCGTACGCCGCCTTCTGCGCCCGAGCAGGCACCCCAGCCCCGCTGGTGGTGCAACAGCTCCCGCCATGTGATCCTCTGATGCCGCACTCATCCGATGAAGTTCGAAGAGCGAGGAGCATGGGCCGAAGGTCCCCGCCTGATTGAGTATGAACGCGCCCGTCCCGACGCCTCCGAGGGGAATGCCGAGGCCCGGACGGGCCATCGGATTCCCATAGGCGCGCGTCCCCGGGATCGGCAGCGCCGTCGGACCAGCGCATCCCGGCCAGAGCAGGCCCGGCTCGTTCAAAGCGGCGAGCCGCAGTTCGCAAGGCGGGCCCCCGGCGAACACACCGAGCCTGGTTGTGAAAGCGGCGTCGGCCGGCAATTGCACCGTCGTCACCCTCTGTTGCCGAAATACAGAGCGGACCGCCTCCGGGCGTGCGAACGAGGGAGCGGCGCTCAACGGCATGGCGATCGCCGCAGCCGTGGCGAAGCGCACGAGCGAGCGAGGGGCGAGGAACAGCCTCATGATAGGGGCGCCTTTGCGATTCGTTGCAGTCCGGGGAAGTGGCATCACCAGAGTCGGTATGTTGGTAATACCAATCGTACTACGATCATCCGCGCGTCACGCTTATGCTCGTCGCTGTGGCTGCTATCGCTTCCCTACCCGTTTTGTGGCGAAGGCATAAAGATCAAGAGCATGTGCCCCTACAGGAACGGGCGGCACCCGCGACCGCTTGACTCCGGTAGATTGGTCAGTCCAGAAGGCGCGTATTGGGGAGATAGCCTGCCGCGACCGTGCAACGCCCGAGGAAAAATCAATGCGCAGAAGCAAATTGCTCGCAGCTTCAGTTCTTGTACTTACCTCTCTTCTAAGTAGCGTCCCCGTTCAGGCGGAGCCGGGAAGTCCTTCAGCGCCCGCCACAGTTACCGGCTCGGGCAAGGTCGACGGCGTCGTGTTTCCCTCCGGTGTTGAAGCCTACCTCGGCATTCCCTACGCCGCGCCGCCGGTGCGTGAGCTGCGCTGGCGTGAGCCGCAACCGGTAAAGCCATGGCCCGCGATCTACCATGCTGACCGTTTCGGACCCCAGTGCTTCCAGCCGGACCGCAACTTACGCGGCAATCAGTATTCCGGCGCCGAAGTCACGAGCGAGGACTGCCTCTATCTCAACGTCTGGACGACGCCACGCCTGAAGAAGGCGCCAGTGGTCGTATTCATTCATGGCGGCGCGTTCTTCATCGGCAGCAGCAGCATGGCGCTCTACGGCGGTGAAGAGGTGGCGAAGAAGGGTGCCGTGTTCGTCAACCTTAACTATCGCCTCGGACCGCTTGGCTTCCTCGCTCATCCTGAGCTGACCGCAGAATCCGCGCACCATGCCTCAGGCAACTATGGCTTCCTGGACCAGATCGCCGCGCTGAAGTGGGTACATGACAACATCGCCCGTTTCGGGGGCGACCCGAACGACGTGACCATAATGGGGCAGTCTGCCGGCGGTGCCTCGGTGCTTATCCTGCAAGCCAGTCCGCTCGCGAAAGGACTGATCAACCGGGCGATTGGCATGAGCGGCGGGGGAGTGGACGTCCAGGGCCCGATGGGCTCGCGGAGTCTCGCGGCCGCGGAGCAGGACGGGTTGAAGTTCCAACAGATCGTCGGCACCAAGAGCCTCGCCGACATGCGCTCGCTGCCGGCCGACCGTCTGGTCGTGCCGCGCGCGCCTGGTTCACCGCAAATCGGCCCGGTAGAGGACGGCTACGTACTTCCCGCGTCCATCGATCAGATTTTCGCACAGTCGAAACAGAACGACGTTCCGCTGATCGTCGGCTTCACTCACGATGAAGGCATGGGCGGGGGCGCCTCGCAGGAAGGATGGGCCAAGGCGCAAGCGACCCACGGCCGCGCCCCTGCGTACGGTTATGAGTTCATTCGGGCGCACAGTTATGTCCCGGGCGTGACGTTCAGCGACCTCAATCCCAAGACTGCCGGCGCCTATCACACCTCCGAGGTGCCGTTCTGGCTGGGCACGCTCGACAGCTTTAATCGATATCGCCAGACACGCGCGTGGACCCAGGCGGACCGGGAGTTCAGCGCCGATCTGACGGATTCGCTGGTGGCCTTCGCGCGCACTGGCGATCCGTCGACTGTCAAGCTCAAGTGGGTGAAGTTCGACCCTGCCCGACCGCGGTTGCTCGAAATCGGTGGTGCACAGTCGCGCGTCATCGACTGGCCGGCGCCAAGCGGGCCTGCGGGAGGGCCAACCGGGAGCTGGAACGGGCCGAGGGACTAGGCAGGGCGCCCTCGCGGGCGGCGTTTTCCTCGCTTATTGGTCGAGCTGTTCGCGCGTTCGCGCTTCAGCGTTGTCAAAGTGCGACCGCAGGTCGTACTCGGGAAGATCTCGCCCGTCCCGGTCCCAAGGCGGCACGCCGGTGGTCGAGATGTAGCGGTCCATCAGCCGCTGCATGAGGTCTTCACGGACGCTTTCGTGACGGCGGTCGTCGATGAGGTTCCGAGTCTCGAGCGGGTCGGCCTTGCGGTCGTAAAGCTCCGATTGCCCACCGGGACGCGCGATGTACTTGAATGTCGGCGTTGCGACACTGGCGGCGCGCTGGACGGTTTCCGGGTGCTGGTTCTGGAGCTCGTGTTTCGCCGTGTAGAGGTTCGGGGCTCCTTCCATCGGCGGTTCGAAGGCTTGCGGTTCGAAAACGTCGTAGCCCGACTCTGTGAAGGCGGCGCGGTTGGGGTCCCCGGCTGCGCCGCCAAGCTGGGGAACGAAGCTGCGCGCGAAATGGGTATGCCGCGCTTGCACCTGCCCGAGCTCGAGGAAGGTCGCCATGATGTCGTACAGCTCGACCATCTCGGGAACGGTGTGGCCCGAGGCGCCTCCTGGCATGCGAGCGAGGAGTGGGACGCGCGTGAGACAGGTCTCGAGGCCGCTGGGCCACTTCTCAACGAGGCCGTAGTCGCCCGCGTAGTCGCCGTGGTCGGAACCGGCCACCAGCACAGTGTCCTGTGCATGACCGGTCCGTTCTATCGCCTCCATGAGTTCGCCTAGCAGCCAGTCGACGTAGCTGACTTGGCCGTAATAGGTCGCCCGCACCTGACGGAGCTGTGCGTCCGTGGCCTTGTCCAGGCGATACGCCTCACGCAACGCGCGTTGGTAATTGGGCTTTTTCGGCAACCCGGGCGGGGCAAGCGGCGGTAGATCGCCGGGCTTGTACATCGTGGCGAACCCGGCGGGCGCTATGTAAGGAGGGTGCGGATTGGTCAGTGGTAGGAAAATGCAGAAGGGGCGATCCTGCTCCTTCCGCTCGAGAACCTGTACTGCGAGCTGCAGCCGTTTGAAGTCCGCCGTTTGACGCCGGTCGGGCGTGGCGGGGATAAGCATCGTGTTCGGCGCCGCGGGATCGAATTTGGGGGCCGTGCCGGGTCCGCGGTCGTTCGCGAAGTCTTTCCACGCGGTCAGGCTCGGCTCGAAGCTCTCTGGCGCGAGGGCGTCGTTCTTGCCGAACCAGAACGTGTCGTATCCGCCTTCTTTCAGGTAGCGGAACATGTTCGGCTCGTCCCGGCGCAGGAAGTAGTACAAGCTGCGATGGCCGGTGTTGGCGGTGGGTAAGCCCGTCAGCAGACTGCAGCGCGAGGCGCCACAGACCGGAAATTGTACGTGGCAGTCTCGAAACAGCGTGCCCTGTCTGGCGAGCACATCGAAGTTGGGGGTGCGGCAAACGGGATTGCCATAGGTGCCGAGCGCGTCGGCGCGGCACTCGTCGATGAAGAACAGGATCAGGTTCGGGCGGCTCGGGGTGCCGGTCCGTGCGCTTTGAACAGATTGCGCTTCGGCAGAAGGCGCCCTGATGCCAGCTGCGGCGACGCCTGCGGCAGCCAAAGCCAACACACTCCGACGACTGAGTGACTGATCGCTCATTCCACTAGCTCCGTTGGTAGAACAAAATCCGCTAAGATCCGCTCGGGTCGCTTTCCGAGGCGACTCATCGTCGAAACGTTGTTGACCAGTAAACCGGGATAGGCTGTCCTATCAGGACTGCTATGGCCTGACCAGTGTGTCACGGTCGCAGGAAGCCGGCCTTTGCCTCGCGTCCCCACGATGGATGCAAACGCAAAGGCATTCCCGCGAGTGATGCATATTCACAAACAGGATCAATTTGTGTGGACGTACCAAACGTGCGAATTGGCTTTACCAATCTATGTCTGGGAGGAATTGATGCGCAGGATTTCGTGGTTGCTGGCAAGCGCCGGAGCACTCGCCTACACAGCTCCAGCCTTGGCTCAACAGACGGAGGCGTCGCCTTCTTCCGCGTCTGCGGCTCAGGAGCCCGCGCAAAAGCCGGAAGGCGTCGTCATCGACACTGCCACTCCTGCTGCCGACTCGACTCAGTCAACGGAGATCGTGGTCAGCGGCTCGCGCATCGATCGCGCGGGCTTTGTCGCTCCGAACCCCACGGTCGTCATCGGCGAGCAGACGCTGAAGGATCGCGCTGCGGTAAACGTCGCGGACGTCATCAACGAAGTTCCCTCGTTTCGCCGGACCCAGGCGCCGGAAAGCGGCGGCATCGGCAACTCGGGCGCGAACAACATCGACCTGAGGGGCCTTTCGCCGGTTCGCACGCTCGTGCTGCTCGACCGCATGCGCCTTCCGGCAGTGAATCAGCCAGGTTCGACGGTGGCCGGGGCGACCGATCTGAACCTGATCCCGTCGGCTCTCATCAGCCGTATCGACGTGGTGACGGGCGGTGCGTCGGCCGCTTATGGCTCCGACGCCGTCGCAGGCGTGGTCAACCTGCAGCTGAACACGAAGCTGCAAGGCATCAGGGCGTCATTGCAGTACGGTGAAACGGAATACGGCGATGCGCAGGATGCCTTCGCCTCGTTCGCATACGGGACGTCTTTCGCCGGCGACCGGGGCCATTTCATCATTGGCGGCGAGTTTGACGACAACGACGGTACTGGCTTGTTCAACGACAAGCGGCCGTGGGGCCGTCGAAATGTCAGTAGTGTTCGGTTTGGAAATGGCCGCGCGGCGAATCTGCCGACCAACCTGGTCACGGACAACGTCCTGTTTGGAACTCTCACGCCGGGCGGCCTGATTACGCCCACGGTGGCGAGCAATCCGGCTGCGCTGCGCAATCTTCAGTTCGTGGTAGGCTCAAACGGCGCGATAACGACTGCTCCCTTCGACGCCGGTCTCTACCAGGGCCAAATCGGCACCAGCATGGTGGGCGGCACGAACGTTTTCCCGTACCAGGTGCTGCGTGCGGCCACCCGGCGATACAACCTTGCGAGCCATGCCGAGTTCGAGATCTCGCCGAGTGTCCAGCTCTGGGCCCAGGGACTCTATTCCGACACCTCGGCAGACAACGTCAGCGCCCAGATTCGCGCGGCCACCGGCGGCACCACCAGTTTCCTCTCTATCAGCCGCAACAATCCGTACCTGCAGGCCGCGCTAACGCCGGCACAACTGGCGCTGATCCCGGCGAACGGGTCGCTGAGCATCGGCTATCTGGGTAACGATTTCGGCCCCCCGCTGATTCACAACAAGAGCGAAACGTACGACCTGTCGGGCGGGTTAAAGGGCGATTTCGGCGACAGCTGGCGGTGGGACGTGGGTACCCAGTATGGTCGTAACCGGAGCACGTCGGACCAGGCAAACACCGCCATCACGGCGAACTTCCTGAACGCGATCAACGCGGTCTCGATGAACGGACAGATCGTCTGCGCAAGCGACGCCGCGCGCGCGGCAGGTTGCGAGCCGATCAACATCCTGGGCCACGCGAGCTACTCGCCCGGAGCGTATGCCTACGCCTTCGGCACCACTCACGCCGTGGCGGTGAGCACGCTCTTCGAAGCGACCGCCAACCTGAACGGAGAGCCGTTTTCGCTGTGGGCGGGGCCTGTCTCCGTCGGTGTCGGCGCCGAATATCGTGAAGAGAGCTTCAAGACCGACGTCGACCCGCTCAGCCAGGCCGGTGCGTTCATGGCGCGTGCGCCAAGGAACTTCCCGAAGGTGGGGCAGAACGTCAAGGAGGGCTACCTCGAGACGATCGTTCCTCTGCTCAAGGAAGATTGGTTCACCGGCTCGCTGGAATTCAACGGCGCCATTCGCGTGACCGACTACAGCGTCTCGGGCAGCGTGACGACGTGGAAGACCGGGCTCGTCTGGAAGCCGATCCCCGACATCATGTTGCGCGGCACCCTTTCGCGAGACATTCGCGCGCCCAGCCTGACCGAGCTGTTCACCACTGCCGTCGCGGCGGTTCCGCGGCCGATCTACGCCGATCCCCGCGCGGCCTTCGCCGGGCAGCCTTCGTATGCCTACGATGTGATCAGCGGCGGCAACGTCAACCTGAAGCCAGAGATCGCGCGCACCCTGAGCTTCGGCGCCGTGCTAAACCCGCGGTTCCTGAGCAGGCTGCAGGCTTCGGTCGACTATTATCAAATCAAGGTGCACGATGCGATCGGGTCGACCGGTGCCGGTACAATCCTGACGAACTGCCTCGGGACAGGCGTGGCCAACGTTGGCAGCCCGTACTGTTCGCTGATCACGTTCGCGAACAACGACCCGGTCAAGGGCCAGGTTCTTTCCGTCGTTTCGCAGAACGCCAACTTCGCGCAATTCAAGACGCGGGGACTGGATCTTGCAGCGTCGTACTATCAACCGGTGGGCGCCGGGCGCATCACGTTCAACGCCCAGGCAACGCGCGTATTTGAATATCGCTCCACCTTCGACGTTTCGCTTCTTTTCCCGAATGGCGTGAACCGCGCCGGGCAAACCGGCGCGATATTCGGCGGATCGCCCGGTATTCCGAAATGGGCGGTGAACACCTCCCTGGCGTACCGTGGAGAGCGGCTTGAAACGAGCGTTCAGTTCCGCTGGATCAGCCAGAGCCACTTCGACAACAGCTTAGTCGGCCCCGACGATCCGAGCTACAGCCCGACGCTTGTAAACAGCACCAGCAACAACATCGTCCCCGCGCGCGGCTACGTGAACCTCGGCGCCAGCTACAACATCGGCAGCGAGATCCACCGGATCGAACTCTACGGGGCGATCAACAACCTGTTCAACCAGGCTCCGCCGCTTCCGGCAATTAACAACAACGCCTGGTACGACTTGTTCGGGCGTACTTACAGGGTCGGCATCCGGTTCAAGTACTGAGCCGGCGCCGATCTATGCGCCAGCCAGGAAAGGAGTGAAGCTGTGACCAAACTGGCCAACAGAACTCGGTCTTTCTTGGCTGCCGCGGCGTTCGCGCTCGCGCTTCCGTTCGGCTCGGCGGCAACGTCGGCTCAGGCACAAACGGCGGCGAAACCGGTTCCACCGATGCGCTCCCGCCTGATGACCACCCTGACCGGTTGGGAGGTTTCCGACTACCTCAAGCGAAATGACGTGATCTACGTGCCGGTCGGTCCGGTCGAGCAGAACGGCGGCAATCCGACGGATGTCGAGTACGTAATTCCGCTCGCGTATGCGATCGAGCTGGCTGCCAAGACCGACGGTCTCGTCATGCCTTATCTCGCATACTTCTACCCTGGCGGCACTACCACAAGCCCCGCCACCGTTTACGTCTCGACGTCCGACAGCCTGCCCTACCTGAAAGCGCTGACGCGGTCGCTGATCCGGCAAGGATTCCGGCGGATCGTGTTCCTCACCTCGCACGGTCCTTCCGGGAACACGCTGTTGCCGCTGGTGCGTGAAACATTCGACGAGTACCACGTCCCGGTCCTCTGGATGGATACGGGGATGGTTCGCAAGGTCACCCCCGGTGTGCAGCGGCCCGGCTTCGGCGACGGCGTTCCCAATGGCCGAAATCTGACGACCTACGGGGCTTACGAGATCGTCGGGCGGTTGAATGACATGCCTGTCGGTCTCAGCCAGCCCAAGCATGATCATGAGAGGGACCCGAGCAACCTTTCGAAGTTCGTGCCGCCGTACAACGGGACGCCGGCGGGAAGCTTCTACGCCGACCCGACCGAACACGGTGGCTTCGTCGAACCCGTCACCGCGGAGCAACGAGACCAGCGGGGTCATGACGGCGCCGCGCTGATCCGCTCGCAGGTTGCCGCGTTCGATGCCAACGGGATGCTTGAGGCGCTTCGCAAGCGGGATCAGTTCACGAAGGAGCTGGAAAAGAAGTACGGCAGCCTCCTGCCGGCTGCCGGGCGCTGATTGGAAGCCGGCGGCATTTGGAAAAAGGGGTGTGATGGGAATGGTCAGGGGCGTCTTGCGTTGGTTTCTGGGTGTCGCAGCGACGGCTGGCCTGTTGCTGGCTCCAACCGCCGCATCGGCCCGCGGAGCGCAGCCTCGCACCGTTCTCAATCTCGGCAGCGGGTGGAAATTCAAGCTGGGCGTCGACGCGGGAGCTCCGGCCGGAGTGCCTGCGGCGAAAGCGTGGGAAACCGTATCGGTCCCGCACACCTGGAATCGCGTGGGCTATTACCTCGATAGCTCCGCCAGCCACGTCAACCGCGCCGACAACGTGAACAAGACCCAAGGCGTCGGCTGGTACCAGCTGACGTTTCGGGCGCCCTCGCTTCGAGCCGGGCAACGGGCGTGGCTACAGTTTGACGCGGCGAGCCGCACCGCCGAGGTGTGGCTGAACGGAGTCCACATCGGTAACCACTTGGGCGGCTTCTCGCGTTTCCGGTTCGATGCCACGCAGGCGCTGCGTCCGGGCCAGGAAAACCTTCTTGTCGTGAGAGTAGACAATAGCCAACCGTCGCTTGCGTCCCCGCAGACTGCGAATTTCCCCCTAACCGGCGATTTCTTTGTCCAAGGCGGACTGTACCGGCCCGTCAGCCTGATCGTGACCGACGCGGTCCACGTCGACATGCTCGATTATGGGGGTCCGGGCGTTTACGCCTCCACGCAGTCGATACGGCAGCGCAACGCGGACGTCGGCGTCAAGACTCGGCTGCGGAACGACAGCGCCAGTCCGGCGACGGTTCATCTGGTCACGGCGCTCCTCGATGCTGACGGAAAGACCGTTGCCCGTAGCGACGACGCCGTCTCGCTATCAGCCAACGGCAGCGCGGCAACGGACGCAACGCTGCGGGTTCGGAACGCCCACTTGTGGCAGGGCGTGGCCGATCCCTACCTGTACACCCTGCGGACGGAGGTTCGCTCGGCCTCCGGCCAGCTGCTCGACGCGCTCGATCAGCCTTTCGGTGTTCGTCAAATGCGCCTTGATCCCGACCGAGGCTTCTTCCTCAACGGCAAGTCTTTGCGCTTGCATGGCGTCGGTTTGCACCAGGATTGGGAAGGCAAGGGGTGGGCGCTCAGCCCGAAGGACGTCGCCGACACCGTGGCCATAATTCGCGAGATGGGCGCAAACACCATCCGCCTGACTCACTACCAGCACGGCCAGCCGATCCACGACATCGCCGACCGCACCGGCTTGGTTCTCTGGGACGAGATTCCCGTCGTCACCGCGTGGACGTTCGGTGATGATCCGAAGCCCTCGCCCGAACTGCTGGCGAATGCGCGCCAGCAGCTCGAGGAACTGATTCATCAGAACTACAACCACGCGTCGGTCGCCGTGTGGGGCATAGCGAACGAAGTCGACTTCGGGCCGGGGAGGCCGGACTTTCTCGGCAAGCCGCCCGCCGTGGTGCCCGATCCGATGCCGGTGCTGCGCGAGCTCAATGCGGTTGCGAAGGCGGCCGATCCAAGTCGCCCGACGGTGGTGGCGAACTGCTGCGAGGACCGCGGCATGCCAGCGGTGCCTGACGTCGTCACCGCCGTCGATGCTGGCGGGGCCAACCGCTACTTCGGCTGGTACTATGGCAAACCCGACGACCTGAGCGCGCACCTCGATGCTCTGCACGCCAAGCACCCGAACGAGCCCCTCGCCGTGTCCGAGTACGGGGCCGGTGCCGACGTCGGCATTCACAGCGACGACCCGCTCGCAGCACCGATCGAGTCCGGCGGGCGCATCCAGCCCGAGGAGTACCAGTCGTGGCTGCACGAGCAGACCTGGAAGGTGCTCAAGACCAAGCGGTACCTGTGGGCGACCTGGCTGTGGAACGGCTTCGACTTCGGCTCCACTGTTCGCCGCGAAGGCGATACGCAGGACATCAATACCAAGGGACTGGTGACCTTCGACCGGAAGGTCCGCAAGGATGCGTACTACTTCTACAAGGCCAACTGGACGTCGGCGCCGACCGTGCACATCAATGGGCGCCGCTATGCCAATCGCGCCTATCCGGTGATGGAAGTGCGAGTGTACAGCAATGCGCCAAGCACGACGCTGGCAGTTAACGGCCGATCTCAGGGAAGCAAAGCACAATGCCCCGATCGCATATGCGTCTGGACCGGCGTGCGGTTGAACCCCGGAGAGAACGCGATCGTTGCGACGGGGAAATTCGCCAAGTCCGTGGAGGCGGATCGGATTAGCTGGCGCGTGGGCGGCCCCGCCAATGCGTTCCGCATCGACAGCGGTGCCGTCGTTGCCGCTCAAGGGGCAGTCGGCTTCGGCTCTGACGATTTCTACGAGGGAGGCGTGGCCGCCAGCACCGACACACCGGGCGGCCGCGGCCGCGCGCCCGTACTTGCAAAGATCGAGAACGCCGACAATCGGGACCTCGCGGCCACGTTCAGAGAGGGCGATTTCCATTACCTTTTGCCGGTCCCGCCAGGCCGTTACTCGGTGACGCTGACGTTCGTGGAACCCAAAGTGGCTCCCGGCCCCCGCCGCTTTAATGTGCTCGCCGATGGGAAGCCCTTGCTGAGCAATTTCGACGTCGCTGAGGCGGCGGGCGGGCCGCTGGTGGCTCTCAGCCGCACGTTTGAGGTAACCGTGGGTGCCAACGGCCTCGATCTGCACTTTCAGCCGCAGGAGGGACGGGCGATCGTCTCGGCCGTCGAAGTTGCTCCGCTCCGGTGATCCGGACAGCGATCGTCGGAAGAGGCATGGCCGGGCGGATTTTCCACCGCCCGCTGATCGAAGCCGTGCCGGATTTCCGCTTGGCCTGCATGGTCGGCCAAGCGGACGCCGCGGCCACCATCGACGATCCCAGCATCGATCTGGTGGTCATAGCTACTCCCAACGACACGCATGCCGAGCTCGCCGAACGGGCCTTGCTCGCGGGCAAGCACGTGGTGATCGACAAGCCCTTCGTTCTCGGTATCGAAGACGGCGAGCGGCTCATTGAGCTGGCCGAGAGTGAGGATCGATTGCTCACGATCTTCCATAACCGCCGGTGGGACGGCGACTATATGACCGCAGCGGATCTCCTCGTGTCTGGACGACTTGGCGAAGTTGCGTTGTTCGAGGCCTACTGGGACCGCTTCCGGCCGGTAGTGCCGCAAGGATGGCGCGAAGGTGCCAGTCCCGGCGCCGGCACGCTCTGGAACCTCGCCCCGCACTTGCTCGACCAGTTGATCATGCTGTTCGGCATGCCGCAGTCGGTGCAGGCCGACATCGCTTGTCAGCGACTTGGAGCCGCGGTCGACGACTACTTCGCGCTCACCTTCAGCTACGGAAGGATGCGGGCGGTGATTGGCGCATCCAATCTCATCGCCCAACCGCGCGCCCGGTTCGCAATCCACGGCATGATCGGCAGCTACATCAAGTACGGATTGGATCCTCAGGAAGAGAGGTTGGCAGCCGGGCGCAGTCCGCTCGAGCCTGGTTTCGGCTCGGAGCCGCGGGAAAGATATGGATCGTTGAGCGAAGGTGAGGTTTCAATGCCACTCGCCACTCGAGATGGTTGCTACCTTGAGTTCTATCGCAAGGTTGCCGAGGCGATTCACGATGGAGCACCGCCGCCCGTCACTCCAATTGAGGCGCTGGATGGAATTCGCCTGCTCCTCGCCGCGCAATCGAGTGCCGACGAGCGGCGCGAAGTTACGATCGACGCGGCCCAACCTATCTGATCAATCGCGTTGACAGGTCTGACCAATCTCAATACCGTTCGGATTAGCAAAGGTAATAAACCCTGCGCGAGGGACGAGGAACAGATATGGGCTTGCGAGCGCAAGCGACGGCGACGGTGTGATGCCGCTGCGACGCAAGGGCAACCTCCGCTGGTGGATCATCGGCCTAGTCACACTGGGTACGATTCTGAACTATCTCGCCCGCTCCTCGCTGTCGGTGGCGGCGCCGGTCTTGCGTGATGAGATGCGCATGACGACCGAGCAATACAGCTACGTCGTCATGGCTTTCCAAGGTGCGTACACGGTGATGCAGCCGATCGCGGGCAGTGTCCTCGATGCGCTGGGAACCCGACTTGGTTTCGCTCTCTTTGCGATCGGGTGGGCCTTCGCCAACATGGCTCACGCGCTTGCGGCGGGCTGGCTGGGGCTGGCTTTCTTCCGTGGCGTTCTCGGCGCGACTGAGGCGGCCGCCATTCCCGGCGGCCTCAAGGTAGTTTCGGAATGGTTTCCGGCCAGGCAGCGTACGGTCGCGACGGGCTGGTTCAACATGGGCACCTCGATCGGCGCGATGATCGCCCCACCACTCGTGACCTTCTGCATTCTGACATGGGGGTGGCAGTCAGCCTTCGTGGTGACCGGCGCCGTCAGCCTTTTGTGGGCGACACTGTGGCTCGCGCGTTACCGCAGCCCGGAAACCCATCCCGCGATCAGCGACGCGGAACGCGAGCTGATCCTCAACGAACGGGTGAAGCCCTCGAGCGGCGAGTCTGCGAGCTGGCTAGAAATCGTCCGCACGCGAAACTTCTGGGCAATTGCGATCCCGCGCTTCCTCAGCGATCCGGCCTGGCAGACGTTCAACTTCTTCATCCCGCTGTACCTCGCGGCGGCTTGGCATCTCGATCTCAAGCACATCGCCATGTGGGCATGGCTGCCGTTCGTGGCTGCCGATCTAGGCTCCGTAGTGGGCGGTTACTATGCGCCACTGCTGATCCGCCGGTTCGGTGTGTCTGTTCTAGGCTCACGCAAGATAGTCATGACGACGGGCGCGCTTCTCATGCTGGCCCCCGGCTGCATGGGACTGCTCGCGTCGCGGCCGGAGATAGCCATCGCCCTGTTTTGCGTCGGCGGCTTCGCGCACCAGATGTTGTCGGGGGCGCTCTTGACCTTGGCTGCGGACATCTTTGACACCGGCGCGGTGGGCAAGTCGTCGGGACTGGCCGGCGCCGCGGCGTGGACAGGCGCCATGCTGTTCACGTTCCTTATTGGGCAGACGGCGGATGCATATGGCTATAACCCGTTGTTTGCAGCCCTCGCCGCACTCGATCTTCTTGCCGCGGCTGTCCTCTGGGCTCTGCTGCGTCCGGTCAAAACCGTCCCGACTCAAGCGTAAGGGGAATCGGCGTCGCGCGCCGGCAGAGCGCCGGGATGCGAAATCACCCAGCCAGCCAAACGGTGCCCGGAGAGCGCGGCTTCCTGTGCAGACTTTGCGCGCAGGTGAGCTGAGAGGTAGCCGGCGTTGAAAGCATCGCCCGCGCCGCTGGTATCGACTGGTGTGAGCCTGTTGTCGGGAGCGATGACATCGCCGCTCGGTAACATGCAACCATCAGGCCCCAGCTTCACTACTACATCACCGCAACCGAGTTGAGCCCAATGCTCCTGCAGGCGGGACGGTTCGGTAGCTTTCAGCGTTATCGCGGTCTCGTCTTCAAGGGTAGGCAGCCCCAGGCTCGCGACGGAAATGGCGGCCTCGTGGACATGCACCGCGTCTTGGGAGGAGGTCCACAGCCGCGCACGGAAGTTGTTGTCGTAAGCGACATCTCCGCCGTTGGCGCGCACCTGCTCTGCAAGGCGCAGCAATGCCTTTCGCCCCACTGGTGTGAGGATCGCGAGCGTAATCAGCGAGAAATAGAGCAGATCGGCCCTCGTGGCTTGAGCCACTGCGGCCTCGGAACCTTCTAGCTCAAACATCTCGCGCGCCGCACTTGCCTCGCGCCAGTAGGTAAAGCTCCGTTCTCCAAGGCTGTCGGTAGTGACCGCATAGAGCCCGGCGATGCGCGTCGGGTGCCGAAGAGCGAGGGTGGTGTCGAGGGCCTCAGCCCGCCACTCTTGTTTGAGCTGCGCGCTGAACGGATCGTCACCTAATGCAGTGAGATAAGCCACGTTCTCTCCCAGCCGCGCGAGATGGATCGCGGTGTTGAGGGTGTCGCCGCCGTAGCTGAGGTCCCATCGGCCGCCGCGACGGGCGAGCTCCAGCATCCCTTCGCCGCAGCAGACGATGCGCGTCACCTCACCAACTCCACATCGTCCCGTCTTCTAGCCGCGCAACCGGCAGATAGGCTGGCTTGTAGGGGTAATTCGCGGCCAGCTCTTCGTCGATCTCGACACCGTGGCCGGGCGCTTCGCCGCAATGCAGGTAACCGCCCTCGAAGCGGTAGTCGTGCGGGAAGACCGCGTCGGTCTCCTCTGTGTGCCGCATGTACTCCTGGATCCCGAAGTTCGGGACCCAGGTATCGAAGTGAACAGCTGCACCCATCGTTACGGGCGAAAGGTCAGTCGCCCCGTGGCAACCGGTCCGCACTTGGTAGAGCGACGCAAAGTCGGCGATCCGCCGCAAGTGAGTGACGCCGCCAGCACCGACGATGGTGGTGCGAATGTAATCGATCAGCTGCTTCTCGATCAGCGCCTTCGCGTCCCAGACGGTGTTGAAGATCTCTCCGACGGCAAGCGGCGTAACCGTGTGCTGCCGCACGAGCGCGAAGGATTCCGGGTTTTCAACCGGGGTGACATCTTCCAGCCAAAATAGCTGGTAAGCTTCGAGCATCTTGCCCAGGTTCGCTGCTTCCTGCGGCGTATACCGGTGGTGCCCGTCGTGCAGAAGATGGTGATCGAAGCCGTACGTCTTGCGTAGCTCCTCGAACAGTTTTGGGATGTAGTTCAGGCCTTTACGCGTGTCCCATCCGGTCAGGCTCGGCAAGTCGGCGTCGGCTGGTTCATAGTAAAGCTTGCCGCGGCCAACGCCGTAGCAATCCTTGATCCCCGGCACCCCGCTTTGCGCTCGGATGGCCTTGTAGCCGAGCTCAATATAGTGTCCGACGGCCTCGACAGTCTCAGCAATGTCGTTGCCGTTGGCATGGCCGTAGACCAACACCTTGTCGCGGCTCTTGCCCCCCAGGAGCTGGTATAGCGGCATGCCGGCCATCTTGGCCTTGATGTCCCACAGCGCCACATCGACTGCGGCGATCGCTCGCATGGTCACCGGCCCGCCGCGCCAATATGCGCCGCGATAGAGGTATTGCCATGTATCCTCGATCAGAGCCGGATCGCGGCCGATCAGCAGGGGCACTATGTGATCTTCAAGGTAGGAGACGACCGCAAGCTCCCGCCCGTTGAGGGTAGCATCGCCAATGCCGTAAACGCCCTCGTCAGTCTCGATCTTCAATGTCACGAAGTTGCGGCCGGGACACGTTACGATCACTTTCGCGCGGGTAATTTTCATGCTTGTGCTAACCCCATCTAGTCGAGTGTCTTGGTACTACCCCTCTTGCCAATTTCAAGGGAAATGGTAAGACCACTTTCGGAAGGATCCCACATGCCGCCGAAGCCTCAAAGCCGTATTACGCCAATGAATACTGACCGGATATATGAGCGTCTCGCGCGTCAGTTGATCGCGGAGTTGGCAAGCGGGAAATATACCATCGGCGATCGCTTGCCCGCCGAACGGGAGCTTGCTGCCGAGTACGAGGTGAGCCGTCCGGCTGTGCGTGAAGCGATGATTGCCCTGGAGGTGCAGGGCCTAATCGAAGTGCGCATCGGTTCTGGTGCCTATGTTAAGCGGCTTCCCGGTGACAGCGAAGACCAGTCAAACTTCCACGCCACGGCGTTCGAAGTGACTGAGGCGCGCCTGCTGTTCGAAGGTGCCACCGCCGCGCTTGCCGCGACGACCGCGACCGACGAAGAGCTGGACGAGCTGGACGCTCTTGTCGCTCAAATGCACCGAGCCGATCTGCGCGTTGGCGAGAGCGAAGCTGTCGATCGCGCATTTCACCTCCTCATCGCGCGTGCCACACGCAACCCCGTCGTGCTGGAAACCGTCGAGCGGCTTTGGGAGCTGCGCGCGACCTCTCCAGAGTGCATCCTGCTGCACGAGAAGAGTCGCGATGCGGGCAATCGACCGGTTCCTGACGAGCACGAAGCCATTGCCGCAGCGCTGCGCAATCGTGATGCCTCGGCCGCAAGGGCGGCGATGCGCACCCATCTGAGCCGGGTGATGGATTACCTGCTATTCGCGACCGAGGAGCGCGCGCTCGCCGAAGCCCGTCAGGCAGTCGCATCGACACGACAGCGGTATGGACGCTCGGCCGCCCTGTGACCGCAACGCGTCCGCTGGTCCTGCATCCGGATCGCTTGCTGCCGCCAGATCTTAGCGTCCGTGCAATCGCGCGCGAGCTCTATGCTTCGGTGGCTAATCTGCCGATCGTCAGTCCGCACGGGCACACGGATCCGCGGTGGTTCGCCCAGAACGAGCCGTTTGGCGATGCGGCCGAGCTGCTGCTCGTTCCCGATCACTACCTGTTTCGCATGCTCTACAGCCAGGGCATTCCGCTCGAGACAGTCGGCATCTACCCCCGCGATCATCAGGGGTCGAGAACCGACCCGCGTGAAGCATGGCGGGTTCTTGCCCAAAACTTCCACCTATTCCGCGGAACGCCGTCTCGCATGTGGCTCGATTGGGTCTTTGCCCAGGTTTTCGGGCTGGAGGTACTCCTGAGCGCCGAAAGCGCGGACCTGTACTTTGACACCATTACCGAGGCGCTCGCGCTCGACGATTTTCGACCGCGCAAGTTGTTCGAGCGCTTCAATATCGAAGTCATTGCGACCACCGAGTCACCAACGGATAGCCTCGCGTACCACGAGGCGATCCGAGAGAGCGGGTGGTCGGGACGCGTGCTCACCGCCTACCGCCCCGATCCGGTTGTCGATCCGGAATTCGAAGGGTTCCGCGACAACCTTCGCCTATTCTCGGAGCTCACCGGCGAGGACGGCTTCGCCTACGACGGCTACCTGGCCGCGCATCGCAAGCGAAGGGCATTCTTTGCCAAGCACGGCGCCACTTCGACGGATCATGGACATCCGACCGCGGCAACAGCGGACCTTTCGGCGACCGAAGTCGAGAAGCTGTTTTCGGCCGTCACCTCGGGAGCGGCGGAGCCTGCTCAGGCCGAGCTTTTCCGCGCGCATATGCTGACCGTGATGGCCGGGATGAGCGTAGATGACGGCCTCGTGATGCAAATTCACCCGGGCAGCTTCCGCAATCACAACCGCCGGCTGTTCGAGCAGTTCGGGCGCGACAAGGGCGCCGACATCCCGATGCGCACGGATTACGTCCATGCGCTGCGGCCGCTGCTTGGTCGCTACGGCAACGATCCGGCGCTGACGCTGATCGTCTTCACCCTCGACGAGAGTAGTTACGCGCGTGAGCTGGCGCCGCTCGCGGGTCACTATCCGGCTCTCAAGCTGGGACCAGCATGGTGGTTCCACGACAGCCCGGAAGGCATGCGCCGTTTCCGTAGCCGGGTGACTGAAACCGCCGGCTTCTATAATACCGTCGGCTTCAACGACGACACGCGTGCGTTCCTGTCGATTCCGGCGCGGCACGACGTCGCGCGGCGCATCGACTGCGGCTTCCTCGCGCAATTGGTCGCCGAGCACCGGCTGCAGGACTGGGAGGCCGCCGAGCTCGCAACCGACCTGAGCTATAACCTCGCCAAGGCGGCCTACAAGCTGTGAGGCTCGCTCCCAGGGCACTGCCATCGCTCGATGTGAGCGAACGCTTCTCTTATGATCGCGAGGCTCAGCCGATCGGCATCGTCCACCTGGGTCTCGGCGCATTCCATCGCGCGCACCAGGCGGTCTACACCGATGCGGCGATGGACGCGGGTGATCGCGGCTGGGCCATCTGCGGCGTGTCGCTTCGCTCAATCGCAGCACGGGATCAGCTTGAACCGCAAGGTGGCCTCTATACCGTCACCGAGCGCGACGGAGATGGGGAACGAACTCGGCTCATGGGAGCGATCAGATCTGTTCTGGTCGGAAGCGAAGATCCGAACACTGTCATGGAAGCGATAGCCTCGCCGGCGACACGCGTGGTGACCCTGACCGTGACAGAGAAGGGCTATCACTCCGCTGTCGGCGGTGGTCTGGATGTCGATGCTCCCGACGTCGCTGACGATCTATCCAGCGGGCCCCGCAAGCGAACCGTCTTCGGATTTCTCGCCGACGGTTTGGCGCGTCGCCGCACCGCCGGCCTTCCGGGCCTGACGCTGGTGAGTTGTGACAACCTCTCGAACAACGGCCCGCGCCTGGCCGAAAATTTGGCGCAGTTCCTCGATGTGGTCGACCCGGCCCTGCGCCGCTGGTTCGAGGACAAGTGCTCCGCGCCGGCGACAATGGTCGACCGCATCGTCCCGGCGACAACGCCTGAGCAGGTCGACGCGCTTGAGGCGCGCTGCGGCTTTCGCGATGAGGCTGCGGTGTTCACCGAACCCTTCTCGCAGTGGGTCATCGAGGACCGCTTCGCGGGCCCGCGACCGCGATGGGAAGCAGGGGGCGCGCAATTCGTCTTCGACGTGAAGCCGTACGAGGAGGCAAAGTTGCGCATGCTGAACGGCGCGCATTCGGCGCTCGCCTATCTGGGACTGCAACGAGGGCACACATACATCCACCAAGCGATCGCCGATCCGCGGATTCGCCCCCTGATTAAGCGCTTGATGCTGATTGAAGCGGCGCCCACCTTGTCTCCGACGCCGGAGCATCACTGCGACGACTATGCTTTCCGTTTGCTCGAACGCTTCGCAAACCCAGCGCTTGACCATCGCCTTGACCAAATCGCCATGGATGGGTCGCAAAAGATTCCGCAGCGGTGGTTTCCGACCCTGAGGTATCACCAGAAGTCGGGCTTGCAGTGCCCGGCGATTCTGGAATCGCTTGCAGCTTGGCTCTTGCATGTGCGCTTGGGCCCTCCCGCGGTGGCTGACCCGCTCGCCGAGACCCTGGCAACAATCTGGCGAGACGCGGGCAACAAGCAAGTGGCGACAGCGCTGTTCGGCCGCGGCGGGCTTTTTGCGAGCGCCTGGACCGCGACCGTTGCCGACCTTGACTTCCTGCAACGGCGCCTGACAGGCCCTCTGCTTTAACCGCCGAGGAGGGCGAAGTTCCGATCTAGCCCTGCCGCGCCAATCTTAGGAGCTGCTCCCGCAGCCATTGCAGTGCTGCATCGTTGGTGCGCGTCGGATGATACTGCGTCATTTCACGCATGACCGGCAGCTCGACCGGGCATTCTGCGATGGCGAGACCGAGGGCGGGCGCAACGATCCGCGCGAGCCGCTCGTGCATCAACGCCAAACGCATCGTGCCTGGCAGCAGCCACGGGGCCTGATTGAAAGACGGCACGGCGACTTCAATGCGGCGCTCAATCCCCGCCTTCCGGAGGACTGATTCGATGAAGGTGTCACGCTCGGAGATTTGCACGGCGATATGACCGGCGGCGAGGAAGCCCTCCTGAGTCAGCGCAGACTTTAGCAGTGGATTACCCGACCAGCCGACGACGACGTGGCGTTCCTCAAAGACAAGCTCGCGGGGGAGTTCGTCTTCGGCGAACTCTTCGGGGGTGAGAAACAAGTCCAGTTCGCCCCGCGACAGTCGAATGCCGCTGTCCGGTGTCGGCAGCGACAGGTCGAGCCGGATCCCGGGCGCCTCCCGGTCGAGAATCTTCAACAGCGGAGCGATCAGTACCGTGGCGATGTAGTCGGAGGCGCCGATCCTGAACCTTCGTCGCGAAGTCGCAGGGTCGAAGCTGGCTCCCGAGGAGATCAGCGTGCGCAGCTGCCGGATCGTAGCGCTTACCTGCGGAGCCAGGGCATGCGCATGCGATGTCGGGATCATCTTCTTGCCGTGCTGGACGAGGATGTCGTCATGGAATGCTTCGCGAAGGCGCTTCAGGGAGGCGCTCATGGCCGATTGCGTAACATTCAGCCGCTCAGCGGCTCGCGTGACGCTTCGCTCCTCCAGCAAAACGTCGAAAGCTACCAAGAGGTTGAGGTCGAAGCTGTCGAGCCGCACCACCCAGCAATAGCATCAATGCCATTCCAGAAGTATAAAAAATTGGACTGATAGCTGGCGCTTTGCGACGTTGCGCCGATGGAGGATCTGTCAATTCTTGTGATCGGCGGAGGCATCGGCGGATTGACCGCCGCGATAGCCATGCGCCGCCAAGGCTTCGGCGTCACCGTAATCGAGAAGGACCCATCATGGTCCGTCTATGGGGTCGGCATCATCCAGCAGGCAAATGTCTTGCGTGCGATGCAGCAGCTCGGTCTGCTCGAAGACTACCTTGATGCCTCGGTCGGCTTCGACAAAGTCGCAGTGCACGCGCCGGACGGGACGCTGGTAGCCGAAGTCCCGTCGCCGCGGCTTGTCGAAGGTTGTCCCTCCAATGTCGGCATCGGGCGTCGTGCATTGCAGAAGGTCCTCTCCGATCGGACCAGCGCATCAGGAGCGCTAGTGCGCCTCGGCGTAATCGCTGAAGCGCTCGAGCAGCGACGCGTCGGCGTGGAAGTGACCTTTTCCGACAGCACGACCGAATGCTACGATCTGGTTGTCGGAGCAGACGGCCTCTACTCCAGCACCCGCGAAGCCATTCTGCCGAACGCTCCGAAGCCGCAATTCACTGGCCAGGCGGTGTGGCGCTACAACATGCCCCGTCCCGCCGGGCTCGATGCGCTTCACGTCTACAATGGTCCCACGGGGGTAGGGTTGGTTCCCATCAGCGAGGCGCTGATGTACATGTACGTCACGACTCCTGAGCCGGCCAATCCGTGGTACGCGCGAGAGGGCCTGGCGCAACGGATGCGCGACAAAGTTGCGAACACATCGCCGCAGATTCGCGCACTGGCGGAACTGATTACCGATGACGCGGAGGTGGTCTACCGCCCGCTCGAAGGACTGATGGTGGAAGGGCCGTGGCATGACGGCCGGGTGGTCTTGGTCGGTGACGCCGTGCACGCGACTACGCCGCACCTCGGCCAAGGCGCAGGGATGGCGATCGAGGACGCCATCGTGCTGACCGAGGAACTGGCGCGGCACGAGACGCCCCAAGCTGCGTTCGAGGCGTACTACGACAGGCGCTTCGAGCGTTGCCGCTACATAGTCGAGAGATCGCTCGCCATTTGCTTGGGCCAGCTCGGCAAGGGCCCGCCCGTCGACAATGCCAGGGCGACCGCGGAGATGTTCGAAGTCACCGCGCAACCGATCTGATCAATCCGCGAAGGATACAAAATGAGCCGAGTGACCGAGATTCGTTTCGTAGGGTATGGCGTAAAGGACTTTACCGCCGAGCGCGCCTTTTACGCCGTCGACTGGGGGTTGGTCGAAGTCGCATCTGAGGAAGGCCTCGCCTGGTTCAAGACCCAGGGTCACGACGAACACCACGTCGTTCGCCTGCACGCCAGCGACACAAACTGCATCGAGGTCATCGCGCTCGCGGCCGACACCCGATCGGATGTGGACGACCTTCACGCGAAAGTGGCGCAGGCGGGCTGCAAAGTGGTCCACCGGCCGCAAGAGCTGGACGCGCCAGGCGGGGGATACGGCTTTCGCTTCTTCTCTCCGGACGGGCTTCCGTTCGAGATCTCGGCCGATGTCGAGCGCCTCGACAAGCGGGTGATGGAGCGGTGGGAAGGAATGCCGGTCAAGATCAGCCACATTGTGCTGCATTCGCCGGATCACCACGCAGCCGTAAAGTTCTTAACGGATGTGCTGGGCTTCCGCGTCTCCGACTGGCTCGGCGACTTCATGTGCTTCCTGCGCTGCAACTCCGCCCATCACCGCCTTGCCATCCTTCCGGGGCCGCCGTGCCTCAATCACGTGGCCTACGACATGCTCAGTGTCGACGACATGATGTGCGGAGCAAGCCGCCTGCGTCAGCGAGGGTGCGACCTACGCTGGGGTCCTGGCCGCCATACCGCGGGCAACAACACCTTTACTTACTTCTGCACCCCGAACGACTTCGCAGTGGAATACACCGCCGATCTGGAGGAAGTCGATTTCGACAGCCACCAGCCCCAGGTTCACGAGCCGGCACCGCGGGTGATGGATCAGTGGGGTATCGGTACCGGCGGACCTCAGACGATGCCCAAGCCCGCGCCCGATCCGTGCCTGTTTCAGGCGGCGGAGGTCTAAGCCTCATTGTTCCTGCCGAAGTGGAACTCAGCCATGTTTCGCCAGTCGCATTGCCTCACCAGCAGCCTGCACGCGCTCGAACAGTTTCCGGTTGAAGTCGAGCCTACCTAATCCCGGGACTTGCCATGATTGCGGACGGCTTTTCCTTCCAACCGACCTTCAGCCGAGCAGGGGCAGCGTGGCGAAAGCACAGAAAGCAGCCCAAATGAAAACCATCGACAAGATCATGCGCATCGGCCCGGTCGTCCCGGTGCTCGTCATCGACGATGCGAGACAGGCACGTCCGCTGGCAGAGGCGCTGGTCGCGGGTGGCCTTACCGTTGTGGAAGTGACGCTGCGGGCATTGTCAGAGCAAATGCACCGGCTGGAAAGGAGTTGAGGGCAGGGGGCTCGCATGCCTCGTCCTCGCAAGCCCGCCAGCTCGTTTCGCTACTTCAATTCCTCTCCCGAGGTGATCCGCCTGGTGGTGATGATGTATGTCCGCTTCCCTCTGTCCTTACGCAATGTCGAGGACCTGCTCGCCGAACGCGGTATCGACCTCTGGCACGAGACGGTGCGGCACTGGTGGAACAGATTTGGTCCGCTGTTCGCGGCCGATATCCGCCGGCAGCGGGTGAGCCGCATGAAGGGCTTTCGCCTGTGGCGCTGGCACCTCGACGAGATGTACGTGAAGCTAAACGGCGAGATGGTCTACCTGTGGCGGGCGGTCGACCAGGAAGGCGAGATCCTCGAGAGCTACGTCACCAAGGAGCGTGACAAGGCAGCAGCGCTGACCTTCATGAAGAAGGCGCTCAAGCGCCACGGCTCGCCAGAGGCGATCACCACC
>Ga0105246_10000279_pt1 | contig 26696 bp, 19 predicted proteins | sample KBSM64metaG_FD_99694 | JGI IMG/M metagenome (GOLD analysis project Ga0105246, IMG submission 99694) | Miscanthus rhizosphere microbial communities from Kellogg Biological Station, Michigan, USA - KBS M6-4 metaG | ecosystem: Host-associated > Plants > Roots > Rhizosphere > Soil | place... | reverse complement strand
GTGCGGCTAACCCGGCGTCCTGCCGGGTTACCCACGGATTCAAGCCTGCGTTCGGCCAGCGTGGTTTAACGGGGCGCCTAAGATCAAGATCAAAAGCGCGGCGGCCTTAGAGCCGACCGGTATTTTGTGTCGACTCCGGTCCAAATGTGGGAGGGGGCTTGCCCCCGATGGCGTCCTCTGGGCCGCCGCAATGGGTCATCCCTTGCCCAGTGCGGCGACCCCGGCGTCCTGCCGGGTTGCCCACGGATTCAAGCCTGCGTTCGGCCAGCGTGGCTTAACGGGGCGCCTGAGATCAACAGCGCCTCGCTTCGCATCGTGGTTACGTTTGGCGCCGCAGCCTTGTTTGGATACCTATGACTCCTGTGGCCGCAGAATCAGCACGCCCAAAGGCGGCAGGTTCAACGACAGCGACACCGGCTGACCATGGCGAGGTTCATCCACGGTCTGCACCGCACCGCCGTTGCCGTAGTTGGACCCGGCGTACATATCGGCGTCACTGTTGATCACTTCGCTCCAGCGCCCGGCAATCGGCACGCCGACGGCGTAGGCCTCACGCGGCACCGGCGTGAAGTTGGCGACCACCAGCACCGGCTTGCCGTCCTTGCTCCAGCGCAGCCAGGCGTAGACGCTGTTGATGGCGTCGTCACCGATCAGCCACTGGAAGCCCTGGGGTGCATCGTCCTGCTCGTGCAGCGCCGGTTCCTCGCGGTACAAGCGGTTGAGGTCACCCACCAGTTTCTGTACGCCACGGTGTTCCGGGTATTGCAGCAGGTACCAGTCCAGTTGCTGGTCGTGATTCCACTCGCGCCACTGGCCGAACTCGCAGCCCATGAACAAGAGCTTCTTGCCCGGATGCATCCACATGAAACTCAAGTAGGCGCGCAGGTTGGCGAATTTCTGCCAGCGGTCGCCGGGCATCTTGTCGATCAGCGAGTGCTTGCCGTGCACCACCTCATCATGGGAAATCGGCAGGATAAAGCGCTCGGACCAGGCATACACCAGGCCGAAACTCAGTTCGTTGTGGTGATGGGCGCGGTAGACCGGGTCTTGCTGGATGTAATGCAGCGAGTCGTGCATCCAGCCCATGTTCCATTTGTAGTTGAAGCCCAGGCCCCCTTGCTGGGTGCTTTGACTCACGCCTGGCCATGCAGTGGATTCCTCGGCAATCACCAGCGCACCCGGCGCTTCCAGCGCGACCACGTCGTTCAGATGGCGCAGGAAATCGATGGCTTCCAGGTTCTCCCGGCCGCCGTGGCGGTTGGGCACCCACTCACCGGCTTTGCGTGAATAATCGCGATACAGCATCGAGGCCACCGCATCCACGCGCAGGCCGTCGATATGGAAATGCTTGAGCCAGTGCAATGCCGACGCCAGCATGAAACCGTGCACTTCGGTGCGGCCCAGGTTGTAGATCAGCGTGTCCCAATCCTGGTGGAAACCCTCCAGCGGGTTGGCGTATTCGTACAGCGCAGTGCCGTCGAATTGCGCCAGGCCGTGGGTGTCGGTGGGAAAATGCGCCGGCACCCAGTCGAGGATCACGCCAATGTCCGCCCGGTGGCAGGCGTCGACGAAGTAGGCGAAATCTTCCGGCGAGCCGAAGCGGGCGCTCGGTGCGAACTGGGACAAGGCCTGATAACCCCAGGAACCGCCGAACGGATGCTCCATGATCGGCATCAGTTCGATGTGCGTGAAGCCCAATTGCTCCACGTAGGGAATCAGCCGCTCGGCCAGTTCGCGCCAGCCGTATTGGCGTGACACTTCGCCCGCTTCGTCCAACTCGCACTGCCAGGACCCGACGTGCAACTCATAGATCGACAGCGGCGCGGTGGATTTCTGTTTGTCGCCACGCGCCTGCATCCACTCATGGTCCTGCCACTGCACTTGCAACGGCGCAGCGACTTTCGAGGCGGTATCCGGCGGCAGTTGGGTGGCCAGGGCCATGGGGTCGGCCTTGAGCGGCAGGATGCCGTGGGCGCCAAGAATTTCATATTTGTAGGCCGCGCCCGGTTGCAGGCGTGGGACAAAGATTTCCCACACGCCCGAAGGATGGCGCAGGCGCATCGGGTGACGGCGACCGTCCCAGACGTTGAAATCGCCGACCACCGAAACGCGTCGGGCATTCGGTGCCCACACGGCAAACCGTACGCCCTGCACGCCGTCCACCGTGGTGACCTGGGCGCCCAGGCAATTGCCCAAGTCACGGTGGTTGCCTTCGGCAAACAGGTACAGGTCCATTTCACCGAGCAGCAGTTGGCTGAAGCTGTACGGGTCTTCGGTGATCTGCTCGCCGCCGGCCCACTGGATCTTCAGCAGGTAATCCTGGCGCGTGCCGAAGTGCCCGACGAACAGCCCCGGCACCTGGGTCGCGTCGAGGCTGCCGATCGGCTCACCGCCGTCACGCGCCAACACCTGGACACTGAGGGCTTCAGGCAGGAACGCACGGATAAACTGCCCGCCCTGCTCATCATCGTGCGGCCCAAGGATCGAGAATGGATCAGGGTGCTCGGCGCGCACCAGCGCTTCGACGTCCCTGGATGCCGGCATTGCAGTCAACTTGGGCTGCAGCGGTTCTCTATGCGTAAAACTCATGACGTCTCCCCACCGCGTGCAGTTTTCGATTCAGGTGTAAGCCCGCTGAGCAAACCGTGCAACCCTTGCAAGGGCACCGGCAACCAGCTCGGGCGATTTTCCGCTTCGTAGGCCACTTCATACGCGGCCTTCTCCAGGCTGAACAAGGTCAGCGCGGCGTCCTGGCCGTTGGCATCCTGCCAGTCATGCGCCAGTGTAGCCGTCGCTGCCTGATAAGCCTGGGTAAATGCCTGGCGGGCTTCACTCAGGTAACGCTCGGTCACACGCCGACGCGCGGCGTCCGCCTCCGGCGAATGATCAACCCCCTGCACATTCAGGGCCATCGCCGCTGCGTAATCAAAGGAGCGCAACACCCCGCTGACATCCTTGTACGGGCTGTGTTTGCCTCGCCGTTCATGCAGCGGTCGCGCCGGCTCGCCTTCAAAGTCGATCAAATAGGCGTCGCCCTTGACGACCAATACCTGGCCCAGGTGCAAGTCACCGTGGACGCGAATCCGCAATCCGCCCAGCGTGGCCTTCGCCAAGGCCTGGACGTGGCTGCCGATGGCTTTTTTCTGCGCCAGTAATTCACTGACCAGCGCCTGATCGGCGGGGTTCAACTGGCTTTGATTTAGTTTGAGCAGTTGCAACGCCCGCTCGATCTGCGCGCCCACATCCTTGGCCCAGGCCTGGGTGTCCCTGGCCGAGGTGACTTCGGGCTTGAAGTCCTTGTTCTGGGTGGGCGCGCCCAACACCACGTGCATTTCACCCAGGCGCTGACCGAGCAGGCCGGCGAAGTCCGCCAGCTCGCCGAGGGCGTTGTAGTGCTGCTCCTGTTCGGACATCGCTTCGGCCAACTCGTCGCGAATGGCCCGCTCGAGGTTGTTCTGGGTCCAGCTCCAGGCATCGCCCTGGTTGCTCAGGTAGCCCTGGGCAATCATCAGCAAGCTGTCCTCGCCCTGTGCGTCGCGCCGGCTCATCGAGCCCATCAGCGGCGAAATGTTCGGGTAGGCGGCTTCGGTCAGGTAGGCGCTCATCTCCAGTTCCGGGTGAACCCCGGCGCTGACTTTGCGGATCAACTTGAGCACCAGGCTCTCGCCGACCACCACCGAACTGTTGGATTGCTCGGCAGACAGGTAGCGCACCGCTGATTCGTCCGTCAGTTGCAAGGCGGCCAGGTGCGGGGTCGCCTCGAAGCGCAGGTCACCCTCGCTGCAATTGAGCACGGTAGCGGCCTGCATGCCTTGAATCACACTGCGAATAAAATGTTCGAGGCTGAACGCGTCGGTGACCAGCCCCACCTGGCGGCTGCGCCGTACCCGCGCCAATGCCAGTTGCTGCGGCAAGGCGCTGGTGAGCTGGTCTTCGCCGAGGAAACCGAACGGCAATTGATAGCGGCTGGTCTGCCCCGCGCTGGTGACGTCGATTTCGCTGAGCAGCACCGGATGCTGCGCATCGCCGAAGCGCACGCCATAGGCAATATGCACGCTGTCGATGGTGGCGTCCTTGCCAGCGAACCAGCGGCGCTTGGGCAGCCAGGTCGGCAACGAGGTCTGTTCCAGGGTGGTGCGACCGGGTTCTTCGAGCAACTCTTCCATACGTTTTTTCAACACCAATGTCGTGAAGTCGGGAATGCTCTGGGCCGGTTCCACATGCCAGCTGGGCATCTGGTTTTCCGCCGCCAGCACGAACCAATAAAAGCCATAGGGCGCCAGGGTCAGCAGGAAATTCAGCTGGCCGATGGGCGGGAAGGCGTTACCGCCCAGCATCTCCACCGGCACCATCCCGGCGAATGCCGACAGGTCCAGTTCCGCCGCCTGGGCGCTGCGCGAGACGTTGGCCACGCACAGGATGATTTCGCTGCGGCCGTCCTCCCCGGTGTATTCGCGGGTATACGCCAGGATGCGGCGGTTGCTCGGCGAGAGCATTTTCAGGCTGCCGCGACCGAACGCCTTGGACTGCTTGCGCACCGCCAGCATGCGCCGCGTCCAGTTCAGCAATGAATGCGGGTCCTGGGCCTGGGTTTCGACGTTGACCGACTGGTAGCCGTACTGCGCGTCCATGATCGGCGGCAATACCAGGCTGGCCGGGTCGGCGCGGGAAAAGCCGCCATTGCGGTCGATGGACCATTGCATTGGCGTACGTACGCCATCGCGGTCGCCCAGGTAAATGTTGTCGCCCATGCCGATTTCGTCGCCGTAGTAGAGGGTCGGCGTGCCGGGCATCGACAGCAACAGGCTGTTGAGCAGTTCCACGCGGCGCCGGTCACGCTCCACCAGGGGTGCCAGGCGTCGGCGAATGCCCAGGTTGATGCGCGCGCGGCGATCCGCGGCGTAGTAGTTCCACAGGTAGTCGCGCTCTTTGTCGGTGACCATTTCCAGGGTCAATTCATCATGATTGCGCAGGAAGATCGCCCACTGGCAATTGGCCGGAATTTCCGGGGTCTGGCGCAGGATGTCGGTGATGGGGAAACGATCTTCCTGGGCCAGGGCCATGTACATGCGCGGCATCAACGGGAAATGGAAGGCCATATGGCATTCATCGCCGTCGTCGCCCTTGCGGTCACCGAAGTAGAGTTGCGTGTCCTCGGGCCATTGGTTGGCCTCGGCCAGCAGCATGCGATCAGGGTAATTGGCGTCTATTTCGGCGCGGATCTGCTTGAGCACCCCGTGAGTCTCGGGCAGGTTCTCGTTGTTGGTGCCGTCACGCTCGATCAGGTAAGGAATCGCGTCGAGGCGCAGGCCGTCGATGCCCAGGTCGAGCCAGTAGCGCATCACCGACAGCACCGCTTTCATGACCTGCGGGTTGTCGAAGTTCAAGTCCGGCTGGTGCGAATAGAAACGGTGCCAGAAGTACTGGCCGGCCACCGGGTCCCAGGTCCAGTTGGACTTCTCGGTGTCGAGGAAAATGATCCGCGTGCCGTCGTATTTCTGGTCGTCATCGGACCAGACGTAGAAGTCCCGCGCCGCCGAGCCCGGCTTGGCCTTGCGCGCCCGCTGGAACCAGGGGTGCTGGTCGGAGGTGTGGTTGATCACCAGCTCGGTAATCACCCGCAGCCCGCGTTTATGGGCCTCGGCGATGAAGCGTTTGGCATCGGCCATGGTCCCGTAGTCGCTGTGCACGCCACGGTATTCGGCAATGTCGTAGCCGTCATCGCGGCGCGGCGAGGGGTAGAACGGCAGCAGCCAAATGGTGTTGACGCCAAGGTCGGCAATGTAGTCGAGCTTGGCGATCAGCCCGGGAAAGTCACCAATGCCATCGTTGTTGGAGTCGAAATAGGATTTGACGTGCACCTGATAGATCACCGCGTCCTTGTACCAGAGCGGGTCTTTGATAAAGGTGGCTGCCTTGGGTTTCTTCGCCATTTGAAACTCCTGAAATGCTGCAGACGCAAATGCCATCAATGTGGGAGGGGGCTTGCCCCCGATGGCGGTGGCTCAGTTGGTCATTCGGTGACTGATACACCGCAATCGGGGGCAATCCCCCTCCCACACTCTGTTCTCCACTCGTCTATTGAGCAGTGATGCGCCAGATTCCGAACGGCATCTGCGGGTCCAGTCGGGTCCATTGAGTCTTGCCGTACCAGGTCCAGCGATGGCCGTTCATCAAGTCTTCACCCTGGGTCTGGGCATCGTCCGGCAGGCCCATCTCCCACAGCGGCAGCTCGAAGTGCGCTTCCTGGGCGTTGTGCGGGTCGAGGTTGACGGCCACCAGCACGAAATTGCTGCCGTCCTCGCTGCGCTTGCCGAAGTACAGGATGTTGTCGTTCCAGGCGTTGTAGAGCTTGAGCCCCAGGTGCGTCTGCAACGCCGGGTTCTGGCGGCGGATGCGGTTGAGCTGGGCGATCTCGGCAATGATGTTGCCGGGCGCGGTGAAGTCGCGCGGGCGGATCTCGTATTTCTCCGAGTCCAGGTATTCCTCCTTGCCCGGCACCGGTGCGGACTCGCACAGTTCGAACCCGGAGTACATGCCCCACAATCCCGAGCCCATGGTGGCCAGCGCGGCGCGGATCAGAAAGCCCGCCCGGCCGCACTCATGCAGAAACCCTGGGTTGATGTCCGGCGTATTGACGAAGAAGTTCGGGCGGTAGCACTCGCGCCACGGCGACTGGTTCAACTGGGTGAAATACTCACTCAGTTCGGCCTTGGTGTTGCGCCAGGTGAAATAGGTGTAGCTCTGGGAATAACCGACCTTGCCCAGGCGCGCCATCATGGCCGGGGTGGTAAAGGCTTCGGCCAGGAAGATCACTTCCGGGTATTTGCTGCGCACATCGCTGATCAACCATTGCCAGAACGGCAGCGGCTTGGTGTGCGGGTTGTCCACGCGAAAGGTCTTCACGCCCTCTTCCACCCAGCCCACCACGATGTCGCGCAGTTCGGTCCACAGGCCGGGGATCGCGTCCGCCGCATAGAAATCGACGTTGACGATATCCTGGTACTTTTTCGGTGGATTTTCCGCGTATTTGATCGTGCCGTCCGGGCGCCAGTTGAACCAGCCCGGATGCTCTTTGAGCCACGGGTGGTCCTGGGAGCACTGGATGGCGAAATCCAGGGCGATTTCCAGGCCATGGTCGGCGGCGGCCTTGACCAGGCGGCGGAAATCCTCGCGGCTACCCAATTGCGGGTGAATCGCTTCGTGTCCGCCCTCCTCGCTGCCAATGGCGTAAGGGCTGCCGGGATCGTCGGGACCGGCGGTCAGGGAGTTGTTCTTGCCCTTGCGATGGCTGCGGCCGATGGGATGGATCGGCGGGAAATACAGCACGTCAAACCCCATGTCGTGGATCATCGACAGGCGTGAATGCACATCGTTGAAGGTGCCATGACGGGCCGGATCATCGGTAATCGAGCGGGGAAACAGCTCGTACCAGCTGGCGAACTGGGCACGCTCGCGCTCCACGTCGATCGGGTACACCGTGCTGATGCTCAAATAGGCACGGTGGTCGGCCTGGGTCATCAGGTGTGCACTGTCTTCGTGCAGGAACTGCGCGACCTGCTCGGTTTCCAGCAGGCCGGAGAGTTCGTGGTGCAGCAGCATCAAGCGGTCGCGCAGTTCGTTGTCACTGCGCTCGGCGGCCTGCAACACCAGGCTGCGGCCTTCCTGCAGCTCCAGGCTGACCGGTACCCCGGCTTCATGCTTCTTACGCAGTTCATAGCAGAAGCTGGCGAAGGTATCGATCCAGGCTTCAATGCAGAATTCATGGGGCCCCTGGGTGGTGACGGTAAACGCACCTTCCCAGCCGTTGTTGCCCACATCATTCATGACCACGCTGTGCCAGTTTTCCTGCCCCAGCGGGCGCCAGCGCACCAACACCGCCAGCTTGTCATGGCCATCGGCGAACACTTTACTGGTGACATTGACCTGCTGGCCCACCACCGCCTTGACGGCAAATTCGCCGCCGTCAATCACCGGCATGGTGCTTTCAATGGCGATTCTGGGTAACAGCAGTGCCTGGGACAACGGCAATAAGGAATGTTCTGGAACCAGTGTTTCAGCAGTCATCGAGCATATTCCCCTTACGCCCAGTGGACGCTCTGTGCTTGATCCGAATTCGTAACATGGCGGCGCACTCCCTGAGCAGGCCCGTATTAGGTCCGAGCCCGGGGTGCGGGCAAAAGTTCAGGCGGATATGTCGCCACCGGGCGGGGAATCAATTCCCTCCCGTGGCTGTCCATCGATAGAGCAAAGCACAAAGGAGGCCACACCCATGACTATCCCGATCCCGGCAGAAACGCCCGACCCGAATATCGACAACCCGACCCTGCCACCCACCGAGCCTGCACCGATTCCGGAACAGGAACCGCCGGAGAACGAGCCGCCACCGGTGCAGGAACCGCCAACCACCATGCCGCCGGTTATCGTCAGTCCTTCTCGAAACGCTTGACGATTTTCGGCATCACGCTGAACACCACCAAGGCCAGCAACGTACTCAGGACCGCTGTCGATTCCCGACCCAAACCGGCCGAGACCCCAATCGCAGCGGTCATCCACAGCCCGGCGGCGGTGGTCAGGCCTTTGACGTGGCCGGCGTCCTCATCCTTGCCCTTGATAATGGTGCCGGCCCCGAGGAAGCCGATCCCGGCAATCACGCCCTGCACCACCCGGCTCATGGCATCGGCCTGATTGCCGGACATCTGCGGCACCATCACAAACAGCGCAGCCCCCAGCGCCACCAGCATGTGGGTACGCACGCCGGCGGCCTTGCCCTTGCTCTCGCGCTCAAACCCCAGGATGCCGCCGAGGATCGCGGCCATCAGCAGGCGCACGGTAATCTGGGTGACCTGCCGGGCGTCGCCGATATCGGCAAACTCAGCCTGCAGGGTTAGCCATGCTTCATGTAGCCACGCGTCCATCAATGCCATCCTTTTTGTGATTATTGATAGAAGATGGACAGCGGCGACCGTCAGTCAGTTGCGTGGAACCGGCACTGCTTATTGGCTCCTAAATGATCAGAGCCCATGAAAAGGAGACCGGTATGCCTATCCGTATCGACAACCATCTGTGTTATTTCACGCTGAATGACAATGGCCAGGAACAAAGCGTGCCTGCGACCCGCGTCAATATCGTGACCGATAGCGAAAAATCCATGTCGTACGTGGAACTGGCGGCTGAACGCATCTACATCACCGAAGCCGAGGCCGATGCACTCACCGTTGCGGGTGCCCATGACGGACGCCAGCATGTGAAGGCCGACGAACCGGGTTCGGTCATCTGATTGATCTGTATCAGGACCTGAAGATCCAATGTGGGAGGGGGCTTGCCCCCGATGGCGTCTGGTCGGTGACCTGCCGTATTAGTTGACCCACCGCGATCGGGGGCAAGCCCCCTCCCACATTTCACCCTCGGTGGCGCGGGTTGCCATCTGATCCGCTTTTTAACCGCCAACCTGAGTCTGTTACGCAAACAGCGCGCCGCCCATAGTTCATCCGCCTGATGGAGGCTGATGAGCGAACGACCATGAGCGAACGAATCCCCACCGTGGAAACTTTTGTGCCCATTCACCCAAAGAAGGTGAAGGCCGCATCCCGCGACAATCTGATCCATACCCGCAGCTTCACCGGCCTCTACCGCACCTTGCGCATGAGCGGCGGCGCGTTGTTGTTCCTGGCCTTTTTCGGCACCGTGTGGCTGAACTGGGGCGCACGCCAGGCGGTGCTATGGGATCTGGCCGAGAGCAAATTCCATATTTTCGGCGCAACGTTCTGGCCCCAGGACTTCATTCTGCTCTCGGCCCTGTTGATCATCTGCGCCTTTGGCCTGTTTGCGATCACCGTGTTTGCCGGCCGTGTGTGGTGTGGCTACACCTGCCCGCAAAGCGTGTTCACTTGGCTGTTCATGTGGTGCGAAAAGATCACCGAAGGCGAGCGCAACCAACGCATCAAGCTGCACGCGGCGCCCTGGAGCCTGGACAAGCTGGCACGGCGTTCGGCCAAACACACGCTGTGGCTGGGCATCAGCGTGCTGACCGGGCTGACCTTTGTCGGCTATTTCACGCCCATCCGTCCGTTGGCTGCGCAGCTGCTGACCTGGCAACTGGGCGGCGTCAGTCTGTTCTGGATGCTGTTCTTTACCGCGGCCACCTACCTCAACGCCGGGTGGCTGCGCGAAGCGGTGTGCATGCACATGTGCCCGTACGCGCGCTTCCAGAGCGTGATGTTCGATAAGGATACCCTGGCCATTGCCTATGACGCCGCCCGTGGCGAACGCCGTGGACCGCGTAAACGCGAAGTCAAATCGGCGAATGTCGGCCTCGGCGACTGCATCGACTGCCAGCTGTGCGTGCAGGTGTGCCCCACCGGCATCGATATCCGCGACGGCCTGCAAATGGCATGCATCGGTTGCGCGGCGTGCATCGACGCCTGCGATTCGATCATGGACAAAATGGGCTATGCCCGTGGCTTGGTGAGCTATACCAGCGAACATCAATTGCAAGGTGGCAAGACCCGACTGCTAAGGCCGCGCCTGATCGGCTACAGTGCCGTGCTGCTGGTCATGCTTGCCGCGTTGGCGGTGGCTTTGGTCGAACGGCCGATGGTGTCGCTGGACGTGACCAAGGACCGCGGCCTGTTCCGCGAGAACAGCCAGGGCTTGATCGAAAACATCTACAGCCTCAAGGTCATCAACAAGACTCAGCAGCACCAGGACTATCGCCTGGAGCTGGTGGACGCCGAGGGTTTCCAGTTGCAGGGCAAGACCCGGATCGGCTTGGCGCCGGGGGAAATCGTGGATGTGCCGGTCTCGGTGACGCTGCTGGCGGACACACCGCCGAGCAGTTCACAGACGCTGCGCTTCAAGGTGACGGATGTGGATGAACCGTGGATTTACAGCGCTGCCGACAGCCGTTTTGTCGCGCCACTGAACCGCTGATAATCCGCTTGAATGCATAAAACTCCAATGTATAGAGATCCAATGTGGGAGGGGGCTTGCCCCCGATGGCGGTGTATCAGTCACCGAATTACCAACTGAGCCACCGCCATCGGGGGCAAGCCCCCTCCCACATTTGCCCAGCGCACACACTGTTCAAGGCACCCATGAAACGCTACGAAAAATTCGCCGATGACATCGCAGAACTGATCCGCTCCGGCGTCCTCGGCCCCGGCCAGCGCGTGCCGTCGGTGCGTTACGCCAGCCAGACCTACGGCGTCAGCCCGTCCACGGTCTTCCAGGCCTACTACCTGCTGGAGCGGCGCGGCCTGATCCGCGCGCGGCCGCGCTCCGGCTACTTCGTCAATACCCACGCGCCCAGCCCGTTTTCCGAGCCGGTGGTGAGCGAGCAAGTGCACGAGTCCACCGAAGTCGACGTGAGTGAGCTGGTGTTCTCGGTGCTCGATTCGATCAAGGACCCGAACACCGTGCCCTTCGGCTCGGCCTTCCCCAGCCCCATGCTGTTCCCGCTGCCGCGCCTGGCCCGCTCCCTGGCCAGTGCCAGCCGCGCAATGGACCCGCGTCTGGTGGTCACCGACATGTCCCCCGGCAACCCGCAACTGCGCCGCCAGATTGCGCTGCGCTACATGGTCGGCGGCCTGATGCTGCCCATGGAAGAACTGCTGATCACCAATGGCGCCCTCGAAGCGCTGAACCTGTGCCTGCAAGCGGTGACCGAGCCCGGCGACCTGGTGGCAATCGAAGCCCCGGCGTTTTATGCCTGCCTGCAAGTGCTCGAGCGCTTGAAACTCAAGGCCGTGGAAATCCCCGTGCACCCGCGCGACGGCATCGACCTCAACGCCCTGGCACAAAGCCTTTCGCGTTACCCGATCAAGGCCTGCTGGACCATGACCAGCTTCCAGAACCCGATGGGCGCGACGGTGCCGGAAGAAAAAAAACAGGCGCTGGTAGCGCTGCTGCGCAGCCATCAGGTACCACTGATCGAAGACGATGTGTATGCCGAGCTGTATTACGGACAACACGCGCCGAAACCGGCCAAGGCCTTCGACACCGAGGGGTTGGTGATGCACTGCGGCTCCTTTGCCAAGAGCCTGGCGCCAGGGTACCGCGTAGGCTGGGTGGCGGCCGGCCGCTTCGCGCAGAAGGTCGAGCGCCTGAAACTGATGACATCGCTGTGCCCGTCGATGCCGGCACAGGCCGCGATTGCCGACTACCTGCAACACGGCGGCTACGACCGGCACCTGCGCAAACTGCGCTACGCCCTGGAAGAACAGCAAAGCGCGATGCTTGCCGCCATCGCCCGTTACTTCCCGGCGCAGACCCGCGTCAGCCAACCGGCCGGCGGGTATTTCCTGTGGCTGGAACTGCCGGAGCAAACCGATTCATTGAAGCTGTTCCAGATGGCCCTGGCGCAAGGCATCAGCATCGCCCCGGGCCCGATCTTTTCGGCGACCCGGCGCTTTCGCAACTGCATCCGCTTGAACTACGGCAGCCCGTGGACCGACGTATCGGAGAAGGCGATGGAGACGCTGGGGCGGATTGTGCGCTCGTTTTGAGGGTCAGCAGGTCGTCGCCGCAAGCATCGCCATCACCCACGGCTAGCGTCTGGCGTCGGCGCTTCCCGGGTGCGCTGGATATCGGCCATGAACCCGTCGGCCGGCAGTGGATGGCCCAGCAGATAGCCTTGCAGCGAGTTACAGCCCAGGCGAGTCAGGAAGCGCTGCTGCACCTCGGTCTCCACGCCTTCGGCGACGATCCGCAAACCCAGGGCCTGGCCCAGCGCAACGATGGCTGAGACGATGGCGGCGTCGTCGCTGTCGTGCTCCAGGTCGCGCACGAAACCCCGGTCGATCTTCAGTTCATTGGCCGGCAGGCGCTTGAGGTACATCAGGCTGGAATAGCCGGTGCCGAAGTCATCGATGGACAGGTCGACGCCCATGTCCGAGAGCTGCTGCAATACGGTCATGCTCGCGTCGGCATCGCTCATGGCGGTGGTTTCGGTGATCTCCAGGGTCAGGCGGTTGGCCGGCAGTTGGTGCCGCTCCAGGGCGGCGGCCACGCTGGCGACCAGCCCGGGGTGGCAGAACTGCAGCGCCGACAGGTTCACCGCAATGCGCCAACTTTCATAACCCTGGGCGTACCACAGGCTCATCTGGCGACAGGCTTCATTGAGTACCCACTCGCCGATGGGAATGATCAGCCCGGTTTTTTCCGCCAGATCAATGAACGTGGCCGGCAGCAACACGCCGTGCTGTGGATGCTGCCAGCGCAGCAGCGCCTCTGCCCCCACCGCAACCCCGCTGAGCGCGTCGAACTTGGGCTGGTAGTGCAAACGAAATTGTGCGTTGTCGAGGGCGTTGCGCAGGTCCTGCAATAACTGCAGCTGTTTGCGCGCGTTGGTGTTCATCGACACATCGAAGAACCGGTAGCCGTTCTTGCCCATGCCCTTGGCGTGGTACATCGCCGCATCGGCATTCATCAACAGCTCCTAGGGGTTGGTACCATTGCCCGGGAACAGGGCGATGCCGATGCTGGCGGAGATTTTCAGCTCGTGTTCGGCAACCGTGAAGGCGCGGTTGACCAGGCTGACCTGGCGTTCGGCCAGGCCCATGGCATCGTCCGGCTGGGTCAGGTGCACCATTAATACAAACTCGTCACCGCCGATGCGCGCCAACGTGTCCTGGCTGCGCAGGTCCTCGCGCAGGCGCAGGCCGACTTCGCGCAGCAACTGGTCGCCCATGTGGTGACCAAAGGCATCGTTGACCGGCTTGAAGCCGTCCAGGTCGATAAACATCAGCGCAAAGCAACCGCCCTGCTCCTTCACCGCCTGGATACCTTGTTGAATCCGATCCGACAGCAGCGTGCGATTGGGCAGGCCGGTGAGCATGTCGTGCAGGGCCAGGTGGGTCAGCTCCTGGTTGGCCAGGGTCAGGGAGTCAGCCAGTACGGCGGTGCGCGCTTGCAGCCGCGCGTCCAGCAGCGAGGTCAACAGGGCGATGACCAGCACCGCCAATGAAGTCACCAGCACCAGGTTATCCAGGCCGTTGCCGCTCAAGCCGGTCTGTGCGGCGGCGCAGAAGCTGTCGTCGGCAAAACGCGCGGCGGCCATGCCGGTGTAATGCATACCGACGATGGCCACGCCCATCACCACCGCCGCGCCGCCGCGCGCCAGGCGAACGTAGGGCGTATTGCGGCGCAGGTTGAAGGCGATCCACAGCGCCGCGCCGGAAGCCACCACGGCGATCAACAGCGAGGCGCCGAACAACGCCGGATCGTAATCGATGCCCGGCGTCATGCGCATCGCGGCCATGCCGGTGTAGTGCATGCTGGCGATGCCTGCGCCCATGACCAACGCGCCGAATGCCAGTTGCCAGGCCGGCAGGCGCGGCTGGCTGACCAGCCATAAGGCAAAACCGCTGGATAACACGGCAATCAGCAATGACAGCGCGGTAATGTCCAGGTCGAAGCCCATTTCGAACGGCAGGCGCAGGGCCAGCATGCCGATAAAGTGCATCGACCACACCCCGACGCCCATCGCAACGGCACCGCCGGTGATCCATAGATAAACCGTACGTCCCTTGGCGGTCGCGATCCGCCCCGCCAGGTCCAGCGCGGTGTAGGACGCCAGGATGGCGACGCACAGGGACATCACGACAAGGGAGGTGGTGTAGCTACCGGTCAGCATGGGGTATCTCGCGGTTTGACAGCCCGGGCCGGGTGGCAAAGCGGCGGATTGTAGCGAGAATATTTCAGGGCTGGCGACTAATTGCTTACAGACGGCGGGCTGATTTATCTGACGTCAAATTGGTGGCTTTGCCAGGTGCTGGGCGACGCTCGATTCATCCGTCAGCGCGCACATTTTCACGGCGTTGCTGAGGCTTGCCGCGCCCGCCGTGAGAAAAAATCTGCCGATGGGTGAATTATTTCGTGTCCGCTTGTATCTGAAGTGACAGAGCGGTGCCATCGCAGCGATGGCACCTCCCGTTCAGCTTCTAGAGTGGCCCGCATGAAATTACGTAAGAAACGCGTCAGTCCGATCGGATTGAACGACATCACCATCGTCGACGATAACAAGATGCGCAAGGCGATCACCGCCGCCGCATTGGGCAACGCCATGGAATGGTTCGACTTTGGCGTCTATGGTTTTGTCGCCTATGTGCTGGGCAAGGTGTTCTTCCCGGACGCGTCCCCCAGCGTACAAATGATCGCTGCACTGGCCACTTTCTCCGTGCCCTTCCTGATCCGTCCACTGGGCGGCCTGTTCTTTGGCGCCCTGGGTGACAAATACGGGCGGCAGAAGGTCCTTGCCGCCACCATCGTGATCATGTCCCTGAGCACCTTCGCCATCGGCCTGATTCCCGGCTACGCGTCCATTGGTATCTGGGCGCCGATCCTGTTGCTGCTGTGCAAAATGGCCCAGGGCTTCTCGGTGGGCGGCGAATACACCGGCGCGTCGATTTTCGTTGCCGAATACGCCCCGGACCGCAAACGCGGCTTCCTGGGCAGTTGGTTGGACTTCGGCTCGATTGCCGGCTTCGTACTGGGCGCGGGCGTGGTGGTGTTGATTTCCACAGTGCTCGGTGAAGCCGAATTCGAGGCCTGGGGCTGGCGCCTGCCGTTCTTCCTGGCCCTGCCGCTGGGCATCATCGGCCTGTACCTGCGTCACGCCCTGGAAGAGACCCCGGCGTTCCAGCAACATGTCGACAAGCTCGAACAGGGTGACCGCGAGGGCCTCAGCCATGGCCCCAAGGTGTCGTTCAAGGAGATCGCCACCAAGCACTGGCGCAGCCTGCTGACCTGCATCGGTATCGTCGCGGCCACCAACGTGACCTACTACATGCTGCTCACGTACATGCCCAGCTACCTTTCGCACAACCTGCATTACGCCGAAAACAGCGGCGTGCTGATCATCATCGCGATCATGGTCGGCATGCTGTTCGTACAACCGTTCATCGGTTTTGTCAGCGACAAGATCGGCCGCAAACCCTTCATCATCGCCGGCAGCATCGGCCTGCTGTGCCTGTCGATTCCGGCGTTCATGCTGATTACCAGCGGCAAGACCGGGCTGATCTTCAGCGGTCTGCTGATCCTGGCGATCGTGCTGAACTTCTTTATCGGCGTAATGGCCTCCACGCTGCCAGCTATGTTTCCTACACATCTGCGCTACAGTGCATTAGCCAGCGCGTTCAACGTCTCGGTACTGATTGCCGGCGTCACGCCCACCGCAGTGGCGTGGCTGGTGGAAAGCACCAACGACCTGTACATGCCGGCTTACTACTTGATGGTATTCGCCGTGGTGGGCCTGGTTACCGGCCTGACCATGAAGGAAACCGCGAATAAACCGCTGCGCGGCGCGGCTCCGGCGGCGTCGGATATGGAAGAAGCCAAGGAACTGCTGCAGGAGCATCATGACAATATCGAGCAGAAGATCGAGGACATCGATGCCGAGATTGCAGCCCTCCAGGCTAAGCGCGAAAATCTGGTGCAGCAGCACCCACGGATTAATTAAGACCTGACTGTGCGTGGTCGCGGCCTGCGGCCACGCATTTTGGAGTGATCACATGGTTCCAAGCGTCACCTATGCACAATCGCTCCTGAGCGCCGACGAACGCGCGGCCATCGCCGAAATCGAAGCGAGCACCAACATTCTAAAGCTGGTCACCCGCCTGACCGGTATGCGCTTTGCCGGCATCGCCAAATTCACCGACCTGGAGTGGGTGGTGTGCTCGGCCTATGACCCTTTGCAGATGGGCATCCACGTCGACGACGTACTCGACCTGGAAACCACCCTGTGCAGTGAATTCTGCATCAATCCCCAAACCCTGTTCGTGCCGCAGATCAGCGTCGACGGGCGCTTTGCCATACGCCCGGTGGTCAAGAAATACGCCATCGAAAGCTATGCCGGCGCGCCGATTTTCCTGCCCGACGGGCGCCTGTTCGGTGCGCTGTGCGCGCTCGATTCACGCGCCATGCTGTTCGACGATCCCAACCTGCCGGAAACCCTGAGCCTGTTCGCCCGACTGATCGGGTGCATCTTCTACGCTAACCTGGCCCCGGCCGATCAGTGACAGGCGCCCTGCCCGTCCAGCATCGCCCACTGCATCCTCGTCTTGCCAACAGCGCTACCTGAAAAAATGACTCGGCGTCTTGCCAAACTGTCTCTTGAACATGCTGGTAAAGGCGCTCGGGCTTTCATAGCCCAGCTCAAGGGCCACATCGATAATCTTCTCGCCCACGGCGATGCGCTCCAGCGCCAACAGCAAGCGTGCCTGTTGGCGCCACTGGCCGAAGGTCATCCCGGTTTCGCGACGGAACAGGCGCTGGATGGTGGTTTGATTCAGGTCCAAACGCGCGCTCCAGTCAGCGACCGTGGACGCATCACTTGGGTCTTGCTGCAAGGTCAGGCAAATGCGGTTGATACGCGGGTCGGCGGGCTGCGGCAGGGATAAGGGCAGCGCGGGCAGGATCGCCAGCTCATCGAGCATCAGGCGCATGATCCTCGCGTCACGCGAGTTCTCGGCATAGGGCGGTTTCAAGCTGACCGAGGCCTTGATCAATTCACCCAGCAACGGCGACACCGTCACCGTCTTCGGCTCGGTCGACAGGTTGGGAAAGCTGTCCGGGCGTACGAAGACGCTGCGCATTTTCAACGTGCCCACGCAGCGCAGCGCGTGCACATGCCCACAGGGCACCCAGAAGCCACGGTTGGGGGGCACCGTCCACTGGTTGAGCGCCGAATGCACGACCATCACGCCCTCGATCGCGTAGAGCAGCTGATGCTTGTTGTGACTGTGTTCGGGAATCACCCAGTTTTGCGGATAATCAGTGGCCGAGCTGATGACAGCCCAATCGCCTTCATCGATCTCGTGGAGGAATTGGTCGAGGGATTTGATGATTTCGCCCTTTTTGCGAGGTTTTCTGCCCGAATCTCGCGAGACAGGCATTTTCGTCGACTCTAGCATAGTGCCCGAAACAATTAGAAATGGGCCGCCGGCTCACGTACTGTCTGCTCTTGTTAGCTGCCTTGTATGGAATGCCTGAATGTCGACCCTCACCGCGACACCCGCCGCCGCAACCACCACGCCCCAGATAAGCCCGCTGGTCATGCGCGTGCTCGGCGCCTGTGCCCTGGCGCACCTGATCAATGACTTGATCCAGGCCGTGCTGCCGTCGATCTACCCGATGCTCAAGGCCAACTATGGCCTGACGTTTACCCAGGTCGGCCTGATCACCCTGACCTTCCAACTGACCGCCTCCCTCCTGCAACCGTGGATCGGCTACCACACCGACCGTCACCCCAAGCCCTGGCTGTTACCGGCGGGCATGGTCTGCACCTTGATCGGCATCCTGATGCTGGCATTCGTCGGCAGCTTCCCCGCGATCCTGCTGGCAGCGGCGCTGGTGGGGGTCGGCTCGTCGACGTTTCATCCGGAAACGTCCCGCGTGGCACGCCTGGCCTCCGGCGGCCGCTACGGTTTGGCGCAATCGACCTTCCAGGTCGGCGGCAACACCGGCAGCGCCTTCGGCCCGCTGCTGGCGGCGGCCATCATCATTCCCTACGGCCAGTCCCATATCGCCTGGTTCGGCCTGTTTGCGGTGTTCGCAATCGGAGTGCTGTACGGCTTGAGCCGCTGGTACCGTCACCACCTCAACCTGTTCAAGCTCAAGCAAGGCGGCCAAGCGACCCACGGCTTGTCCAAAGGCCGCGTGACCTTTGCCCTGGTGGTACTGGCCCTGCTGGTGTTCTCCAAATATTGGTACATGACCAGCCTGACCAGCTACTTCACGTTCTACCTGATCGAGAAATTCCAGCTGTCGGTCGCCAGCTCCCAGATGTACCTGTTCCTGTTCCTCGGCGCGGTGGCAGTGGGCACCTTCGCCGGTGGCCCGATCGGCGACCGGATCGGCCGCAAGAAAGTCATCTGGTTCTCGATTCTCGGCGCCGCGCCGTTCACCCTCGCCCTGCCCTATGTCGACCTGTTCTGGACCGCCGTACTCAGCGTGGTCATCGGCTTTATCATCGCCTCGGCGTTCTCGGCCATCGTGGTGTTCGCCCAGGAACTGGTACCGGGCAATGTCGGCATGATCGCCGGGATATTCTTCGGCCTGATGTTCGGTTTCAGCGGGATTGGCGCGGCGCTGCTGGGCTTGCTCGCGGATCACCATGGCATCGAATACGTCTACAAAATCTGCTCGTTCCTGCCGTTGGCGGGCATCCTGACGATCTTTTTGCCTTCGACCAAAGGCGTCTGATCAATAGGGGCGGGCCAACCCGCCCCCCTCCGCGTCCCGTTCTAGAAGTCGTAATTGACCGTTACACTCTTCCCCGTCTTCACCGACTCCAACGCGCAATCCGCCAGATGCAATGCATACAGCCCATCACGCACGCTGGTGGGCAACTCGCAGTCGTTGTTCAGTGCGTCAATAAACTGCGTCAGTTCATTGCGATAGGCATCCGCATAGCGCTCAAGGAAAAAGTGCTGCAGTGGCTCCAGCGCCTCGGTGTGTTCGGTGCTCCAATGGCGAAGCGTGCTTGCGCGATGATTGTCGGTGAGCAGCACGCCGTGGGCACCTGATATCTCCACGCGTTGGTCATAGCCGTACACCGCCTGACGGCAACAGTTAATATGGCATTGCTTGCCCGAGGCGGTGCGCAGCAACACCATCACGCTGTCGTAATCGTCGATCTGCTCCAGGCTGGGGTCCACCAGGCGGCTGGCGAAGGCGCTGACCTGCACCGGCTCCTCGCCGAGTAAATGCCGGGCGGTGTCAAAGTCATGGATGGTCATGTCGCGCAGAATGCCGCCGGAATGCTTCAGGTAGTCACGCGGCGCCAGGCCGGGATCGCGGCTGGTAATAATCACCTGACGCACCGCTCCGATCCGCCCGGCATCCAGGGCCTCGCGCAGGCGCAGCATGTCGGGATCGAAGCGCCGATTGAAGCCGAGCATGACCTTGCCGCCCAGGCGTTCAACCGTTTGCGCGGCGCTGCGGGCCTTGGCGATGTCGAGGTCGATGGGTTTTTCGCAGAGAACCGCCTTGCCTTCGGCGACCGCCGCCAGCAACAGATCGATATGGGTATCGGTGGGAGTACCAATCACTACGGCGTCGATGTCTGTACGAGTCAGTACGGCGGCGCAGTCGTACGCTGCCTCGCAACCCAGTTGCGCGCTGAGTGCGTCGACCCCTTCGCGCCAGGGATCGGCCACCAGCACCAGGGTGGCGTTGGGATGGCCGGCGACATTGGCCGCGTGGATCCTGGCGATGCGCCCGGCACCTAAAACAGCGATACGTAGCATGGTCGAACTCCTGATGTTGTTGTGGGACTTCTCAGTCCGGCAGGTTGAACGGTGTCACGATCTGCACCTGTGAAGGCGCAATCGGCCCGGTCTTCCAGAGCCGGTGGTATTGGAGAATGTGCAGGAACACATGCCGCGCATCGATCTGCAGGTTGTGATCGATGATCGCGGCGACTTTTTCCTCGAGCAGCAACTGGCGGTTCTCCTCGTCCAAGTCATGACCGATAAACACTTCCAATGGGCGGCCGAGCTCAGCGAACGCATCGACGATCGCACGATTGCCGCCACCGACGCTGTAGACCGCCTTGAGCTCGGGATGCTGGTGCAGCGCATGGGTGACGCGTTCGAAGGTGCGTTCATACACGCCATAGCCGCCGCTGATATCCAGCACCCTCAGGTGCGCGGCACGCCCGCGCAGCCAGGCGCGAAACCCCATCTCACGCTCTTCTTCGCCACGGAACAACTCGCTGCCGATCACCACCGCCACTTCCTGGGGCTGCGCCGGCAGCCAGCGCGACATCAGGTACGCGGCAGTCTGGCCGGCTGTGCGGTTGTCCATGCCCACATAGCCAACGCGCTCGCTTTGCGGCAGATCCGTGACCAGGGTCACCACCGGAATGCCTGCGGCAATCAGTTGCTTGACTGCCTGGTTTACCGCCGGTTCATCGGCTGCCTTGAGCACGACCCCTTGGCTACCGGTGCCGAGGCAGCGCAGCAGTTGATCGTGCATGGCCTGGGGCTCGATCTCTTCGAAAAGGTGAAAACGGGGCGCGATGCGAAACGGCGCCAAGCTGGCCAATTGAGCGGTGACTGCTGCCTGCACCGCCGCGCTGAACCGCTGCGGAGTGTGCATGATCACGTCGACATGGAAGGTACGCCCCACCGCCAGGCCGTTCTTTTCCTGGGACTCCAACTCCTCCAGCGCTTGTTCGATGCGCCGGGTGGTTTGCGCATGCACGCTGCCGCGTTGGTGCAACACACGATCGACCGTGGCCTTGCTGACCCCGGCCTGGGTCGCCAGTTGCTTGATGGAGAAATGTTTGGCGCGTTCAAGCATACAGATTCCATGAGGTTTTTTTGAGGTTCTTTTTAGGTATTACTGAGGTAATGCAATGCTAGTCTCAGTTTTGTCCGACGTCGAGCCGTGCAATGAACAACAACAAAACATCAGGAGTTACCAATGGCCCACACCGATCTCGCCACCTCATTCAGCGGTCAGTTTTTTGTCGTCACCGGCAGCACTCAAGGCCTCGGTGCGGCGGTGGCCCACACCCTGGCACGCCGGGGGGCGGCCGGGTTGATCATCTGCGGGCGTCGTCGCTCCCAGGGCGAAGAACAGGTGCGGCAATTGGCGCAGCTCGATTGTCAGGCCTATTTTGTCGAAGCGGACCTGGAAAACGTCGAGGATTGCCGCGCGGTCATCGATGCGGCGCGCACGCATTTCGGCACCTTGCATGGGCTGGTCAACTGCGCCGGGATGTCAGACCGCGGCACCATTCTCGACACGTCGCCGCAACTGTTTGAGCGCCTGTTTGCAGTGAATGTGCGCGCACCGTTCTTTCTGATGCAGGAAGCGTTGAAATTGATGATCAGCCAGGGCGTGGAAGGCGCCGTGGTGAATATCCAGAGCGTCACCGGGCATGGCGGTCAATCGTTCCTGAGTGCCTATGCCGCGTCCAAGGGTGCATTGGCGATCTTGACCAAGAACGTCGCGTTCAGCGCCTTACGCAACCGCATTCGCGTGAATGGTTTGAACATCGGCTGGATGGATACGCCTCACGAAGATCAAATCCAGCGCCAGTACCACGGCGCACAGGAGGGTTGGTTGGCACAGGCGGAAGCCGCGCAACCGTTTGGACGGCTGCTCAAGCCGGAGGAAGTGGCACAAAGCGTGGCGTTTTTGCTGTCCTGCGAGTCGGGAATGATGACCGGCGCGGTGATCGACCTGGAGCAAGGCGTGGTCGGTTGCACCGACAGCAGCACTCCACAACCGCATCAGGCCTTGAGCCTGCCGGGAGGTGCGTGATGCCTGCCTTTGTGCGCGGCGACGCCGTAAGCCTGGCGGATTTCAGCCGGATTTGTACGCAGCGGGTCAGTGCCGATGAGTATCCGCTGTGCACTGAAGTCTTGCGCAATGTGCCCATCTATCAAGCCCGGACCTTGCGCAACAGCGACCGCCTCAGCGTGATGAATGAACTGCACCGGGTGTTCCTCGATGGTCCTGGGGTGATGGTGGTACGCGGGGGCTACGAGGATCTGGACGTGGTGGATCGCCATAGCCAGGTATTTGCGGCGATCTTCGCCAACGAGGCCGCCCAGGGCGTCGCGGCGGATCACTTCGCCAAGGCCGGCAGCAATGGGCGTATCTGGAATGTGTTGCAGAAAGCCGCGCTGCAGTCTCCCGAATCGTTTGTCGAGTATTACGCCAACCCATTGCTGGGATTGATTGCCGAGTCTTGGTTGGGTCCGGGCTTTCAGGTCACCGCCCAGGTTAACGTGGTGCACCCGGGCGGCCAGGCGCAGCAGCCGCATCGCGATTACCATCTGGGTTTTCAGACCGACGCTGAGGTCGAGCGATTTCCACTGCCGCTGCATGTACTGTCCCAATACCTGACCCTGCAAGGCGCCGTCGCCCATTCGGACATGCCGCTGGAAACCGGCCCTACCCAGTTACTGCCGTTCTCCCAGCAATATGCATTGGGTTACCTGGCCTGGCGCCGCACTGATTTTATCGATTATTTCCAACAGCATGCCGTGCAGTTGCCGCTGAACAAGGGCGACCTGTTGTTCTTTAACCCGGCGCTGTTTCATGCCGCCGGCACCAACCGTACGCCGGACCGTCAGCGCATGGCCAATCTGTTGCAGATTTCCTCGGCGTTCGGCAAGCCGATGGAAGCCACCGATCGCGAGCGCATGATGCTGGCGATCTACCCGGTGCTGCTGGCCAATCCAGCCCTGGATGCTCAGGCTGTGATCGCCTGTACCGCCGACGGTTACTCCTTTCCCACCAACCTTGACACCGACCCACCCTTGCAAGGCCTGGCCCCGCAAACAGGGCAACAGTTGATGCTGCAAGCCTTGGACGAACGATGGCCATACTCGGATTTCGCCGCCGCCGTGTCACGCATGCGGGACAAGCGCCAGGCATGAATCGCTTTAACAACAACAAAAAAAGTGGAGCAACATCATGAGAAAACGACTCCTGGCGGCACTCTTTACTCTTGTCGTTACGCCTTGGGCCTTGGCCGATGTGCGTATCGGCGTGAGCATCGCCCAGGTCGACGACGTATTCCTGGCACAGATGCGCGACTACATGGCGGCCCACGCCAAGGAGCTTTCCGGCGTAACCCTGCAATTTGAAGACGCCCAGGGCGACGTGGTGCGCCAGCTCAATCAGGTGCAGAACTTCACCGCCCAAGGCATGGACGCAGTTATTGTCAACGCGGTGGACACGGCGGCCACGCAAAAAATCACGCTCAACGCCCAGCAGGCCAAGACTCCTCTGGTGTACGTCAACCGCCGCCCCGAGTTCAAGGAGGTGCCGCCGGGAGTCGGTTATGTCGGCTCGGATGAAATCAAGGCAGGGGAAATCCAGATGCGCTATCTGGCGGAAAAAATGGGCGGCAAAGGCAACTTGGCGATCATGCTCGGGCTGCTGTCCAACAACGCCACCTACAATCGCACACTGGGCGTGAAGGCCGTGCTCAAGGATTACCCCGATATCAAGATCGTTGAGGAGCAAAGCGCTGAGTGGCAACGCAGCAAGGCGATCGACCTGATGAATAACTGGATTGTATCCGGGCGCAAGATTGACGCGGTGGCCGCCAATGCCGATGAGATGGCCATCGGCGCGGCCATGGCGATCAGCCAGGCGGGCATGCGGCCGGGCGAGGACATTCTGGTAGCGGGCAGCGACGGCGGTGCGGCAGGGCTGGAGGCAGTGAAAAAAGGCCAACTGCTGGTCACGGTGTATCAGGACAACAAGGGCCAGGCAGTGGGTTCCATCGACCTGGCGCTGAAGATGGTCAAGCATGAGCCGTACACGGCTGAACTGACGATTCCTTATCAGCAGATCACCAAGGACAACTACCAGGCGTTTCTCAACCCTTGACGATGCCACCCACCGTGGCGAGTGAGCAGGCTCGCTCGCCACGGGAGCATGCGTCAACCCTGGTTCGATGGGCTACGGGATCAACGACGCCACGGAGCGCCCTCGCCCGCGTGCGTCCCGGTACATCCACACACACACGCCAGTATCGCCATCAGTTACAGGTCGATCACCACCTGCGCGGTGAGCGATTGCTCGGCCGTCAGCATCGTCGCCCCGGTATACAACGAAAAGCCGAGCAAAGCGGCCAGGGCGATCTAGGGTTTAGGCATGTTCTCCTCCTTGGAGTGCAATGTGGATGATCAGGCCGCTTACCTTAGCAGTAAGCTGGCACTGGTAAATATCTGTACGTAGACTGCCGTCATACCTCCATTCGAAGGCGGCGAAAAAAACCTGATGCAAGTTACCGAAGTCTCCATTGCCCAATTGCGCGCTGCGCTTGAATCCGGCCACACCACTGCCGTTGAACTGGTGCGCGCCTACCTGGCGCGGATCGAAGCCTATGACGGCCCGCAGACCGCTACCGCGCTGAATGCTGTGGTGGTGCGCAATCCCGACGCCTTGAAGGAAGCCCAAGCGTCCGATGCACGCCGGGCGCAAGGTAAGACCCTGGGGCCGCTGGATGGCATTCCCTATACCGCCAAGGACAGTTACCTGGTCAAGGGCCTCACCGCCGCGTCCGGCAGTCCGGCATTCGCCAAGCTGATCGCCCAGCGCGATGCCTTCACCATTGAGCGCCTGCGCGCCGGCGGCGCCATCTGCCTGGGCAAGACCAATATGCCGCCCATGGCCAACGGCGGCATGCAGCGCGGTGTCTATGGCCGTGCCGAAAGCCCGTACAACGCCGCTTACCTCACTGCACCGTTCGCCTCGGGTTCGTCCAATGGCGCCGGCACGGCGACGGCGGCAAGCTTCGCCGCATTCGGCCTGGCCGAAGAAACCTGGTCGAGCGGTCGCGGCCCGGCCTCCAACAACGGCTTGTGTGCGTACACGCCTTCGCGTGGGGTGATTTCAGTGCGCGGCAACTGGCCGCTGACCCCGACCATGGACGTGGTGGTGCCCTATGCGCGCACCATGGCGGACCTGTTGGAAGTGCTCGACGTGGTGGTCGCCGATGACCCGGACACCCGTGGCGACCTGTGGCGCCTGCAACCCTGGGTGCCGATTCCCAGCGTCAGCTCGGTACGCCCGGCATCGTATGCCGAACTCGCAGATGGCAGCGCGGCCCTCGCCGGCAAACGCTTCGGTGTGCCGCGCATGTACATCAACGCCGACCCCGAGGCCGGCACCAGCGAAAAACCGGGGATCGGCGGGCCGACCGGGCAAAAAATCCACACCCGCGCCTCGGTGATCGAGCTGTGGCAGGCCGCGCGCCAGGCTCTGGAAGCCGCCGGCGCGGAAGTCATCGAGGTGGATTTCCCCTTGGTGTCCAATTGCGAAGGCGACCGCCCCGGCGCGCCGACGGTGTTCACCCGTGGCCTGGTGTCCAGGCAATTTCTGCACGATGAGTTGTGGGAACTGTCGGCCTGGGCCTTTGATGATTTCCTGCGCGCCAACGGCGACCCGGCCCTGAACCGCCTGGCGGATGTCGATGGCCCGAAAATTTTCCCCCACGACCCCGGCACCCTGCCCAACCGCGAAGACGACTTGGCCGCCGGCATGGACGAATACGTGCGCATGGCCCAGCGCGGTATCACGCCGTGGAACGAGATCGACACATTGCCCGACGGCCTGCGCGGCCTTGAGCAAACTCGCCGCCTGGACCTGGAAGACTGGATGGACACCCTGCGCCTCGACGCGGTGCTGTTTCCGACCGTGGCTGATGTCGGGCCCGCTGATGCGGATGTCAACGAAGCTTCTGCCGATATCGCCTGGAGCAATGGCGTGTGGGTGGCCAACGGCAACCTTGCCATTCGCCATCTCGGTGTGCCCACGGTCACTGTCCCGATGGGGGTGATGGCGGACATCGGCATGCCGGTCGGGCTGACGTTTGCCGGGCGGGCCTATGATGATTCGGCGCTGTTGCGCTTTGCGGCGGCGTTTGAGGCCACTGGTAACAAACGTGTAATTCCGCCGCGGACACCGCCGCTGTAAGCGCTTTGTCATGTCCGAGGCCCAAATTTGGGAGGGGGCTTGCCCCCGATGGCGGCCTCTGAGCCGACCAGGATGCTGGATTGGAACGAGTACATATCCGTTTCTGCGGTAACGGCCACTTAGGGTTCCGCTTTTACAGCGGCTCACTTTTGAAAAGCGCAAAAGTAAGCAAAACGCTCTTGCCCCACCACTCGGCACCTCGCCTAGGCTCGGTGTGCCCTCTCTCCGGCTTGAATCCGTGGGCC